>Ga0206797_1008_pt1 | contig 62755 bp, 59 predicted proteins | sample Alteio_BWOrgCont_69_FD_152894 | JGI IMG/M metagenome (GOLD analysis project Ga0206797, IMG submission 152894) | Enriched cells from forest soil in Barre Woods Harvard Forest LTER site, Petersham, Massachusetts, United States -... | ecosystem: Environmental > Terrestrial > Soil > Temperate forest >...
TGGAGGATACATTTCTGAGGGGGAGTGGTTCGGTGATGTGGCTGCCACTTGCGCAAAATTTAATGTAAATCGTTTACCAAAGTTTAACGGCGGCGTGTATTATGTGGAGCAAGGTGAAACAGCCACAAAAATATATGAAAACGCGCGTGATCTGGAGACGAGGTATGATGAAATTGGTTTTGTCCGCTTGCGCGAAAGACCAAACGATGAGGTGCTAATGGCACTGGCTATGCAATTGGCCCATGCAACGCCTGTTGATGATGATGGTTCAATTCTCGCAGAGTTCGTTAACTTTCAATCGGGGATTAAATCTGATGTGCTCAACGGCACGGTTGAGCTTTATAATGACCCGCTTCATCCTCACTATCAACAAAAATGGCCCTTAAAAATAGCGAAGCCGTTGATAGTTCATTTCCTGGGGCATCATAATACGATTATGCCCTACATCAAAGAGATTAAGCTGCTCAAATATATTTCCGGCAACTACCCGGTAAATAAAGCAAGGGCGATAACATACCTCCGGGTAAGTTTACCCTTTGCGGTTATTTCACAGTTAAAGTGGATATTCAGGTCGGCCTACCACCTGGTTTTTGGAGCACGTAAAATAAAAAGGTCAGAACGGGTGGTTAGTTAGCGTGTAATGGATTTAAGTATTATCATCCCCACTTTTAACAGGTTATGGAGCTTACCAAAAGCGGTAAACAGCTGTTTCGATCCGTCTTTGGAAATCGAGGTGATTGTTGTTGATGATGGCAGCACCGATGGCACCTGGCAATGGCTTGAACAGCAAAAAGGTATTATCTCGATACGCCAGGACAATTCAGGAAAGGATTGGGCGGTAAATAAAGGGTTTGATATCGCAACCGGGAAATATATTCGTTTCCTGGATTCTGATGATTGGATTTTACCGGGTTCATCGGCGAATTTGTTCAAAAGGGCGGAGGAAGACGAACTGGATATTGTTTGTGCAGGGCACCAGGTTTTTGATGAGAAGGAACGGTTTATAAAAGAAATTAACTGGACGGTGTGCGATGATTTTTTGGCGCAGCAATTAGGGGAATGCGACTCGTCGCACTATAGCGCCTATTTATTTAAAAAAGAATTTATAAAAGATATACCGCACCGGCAGGAGTACGGCGCCTATGATGACCGGAAATTTATTATTGAAGTGGCCATCAAACAGCCTAAAATAGGTTACATGGAGTTGCCCGCATTAGCGCACCGGGCACACAATAACAACAGGCTGCAAAATACAACGGGTATGCAAAATGCGGTTAATCATTGGGCATTTTACAAGATATTCTATAGTGCGTTTGCGACGCTCGAAAGCAAAAAGATGCTGACGCAGCGCTACAAAAGCGCCGCATGCAACAACTTATGGCACCTGGCGCATTGGCTGGCTTACACCAGTATCGCCGATGCAAATACGGTATATAAATGGGTCTTTGAGCTGGACCCAAACTATAAACCGGCAGACAACAAAGCATTGGCAACGCTGTATAGAAAACTGGGATTTACAGCAACAGAAAAACTATTGGCGTTTAAAAGAAACCTGGGCATATAATGTTTATAAAGGAGAATTCCGCTCTTGACCGGTATGAATGGTCGGCAAAGAAGATCAGCGAAATTGCGGTTGATCATTTAAAATCAAAAAATATTACGCTGTATGATGTTGGGGCGCGCGATAACATTTTAAAAAAATACATCACTACAGCCGGAGTTGATTACTTCGCATTTGACCTGGAGCCGTTGGATAGATCGGCCGAGGAATGGGACATTGAGAAGCCATTTCCTTACAAGCATCCTGCGCCGCAAATTATCACGATGCTGGAGATCGTAGAACATTTGAAGAATCCATGGATTTGCATGAAAAATATTTCCGATACGATAGGGCAGGGTGGTTACCTGATTTTAACAACCCCAAACCCCGCATGGAGCAATAGTCGTATCGACCTACTAAAAAGCGGCTACCTGAGCTGTTTCAGCCAATCCGATCTCGACTTAAACCATCACGTATTCACGCCCTGGCCGCATATCATTACCCGGCTGCTTGCCGACTCGGGTTTTGAGATACAAGAATTCAGCACGCTTGATGGCAAAACCAATATCTTCGACAAAAACCTTCGCGGAATTACTATTCCATTCAAAATAATTTCCCGCCTCGCAAAAAAAGCTATCGAAATGCGGGATAACACCTCATGCGGCATGAGCTACGGAATTATCGCAAAACGCATTGCCTAAGCCCCTTAATTTATTCTATGCAGAGCCCGACCCCGACCGCTGGTTCAAATATGACCACTATCCGAGAAGGTTAATCAGGAGGCTGGTAAGAGGAAAGGAAAAGCCGGGCGGTGTAGCCACGATCGCTATTAATCTGATGAAGGGACTGGATAAGATTAGCGCGCCCTATCGCTATAACGATTATAAATATATTAAGAAACACCCGGAAGAAATAGCCTGTATTATCGGGAAGCCACATGTGCTTTTCGAAAATGAATGGAAAAATCCGGTCATTTTAGGCGCGGGCATCTATTCCCACCCTATTGAATGTCCCGACCTGTTGGACAGCTATCCTAATGTTAAGCGTGTACTGGTTCCGGGGGAGTGGATGCGCAAAATGTTTCAACCAGTTTATGGCGATAAAGTGGTTTCATGGCCCGTAGGTATTGACACCGATTATTGGGCGCCTGCATTAAGTTCAGAAAAGAATTTTGATTTTCTTATTTATGATAAGATCCGCTGGGAGCATGAGCGCTATGAAACAGAAATAATTAACCCAATTATTCAACAACTGGATAAGCTTGGCTTATCGTACCAATTTATCCGGTATGGAAGCTATTCTCACGCCGAATTAGTCGCTAAGATTGAGCAATCAAAATCCGTCATTTTCCTTTGCGAGCACGAAACCCAGGGGCTGGCCTATCAACAGGTATTGGCAACCAATAACCCGATATTAGCATGGGACAGGGGAGGCTACTGGCAGGATCCTTACTATTATCCGCATAAAGTAAAATACCAGCCTGTAAGTTCGGTTCCCTATTGGGACGAACGCTGCGGACTGAAATTTGCCGGTGCCGCTGATTTTGGAGAAAAACTTAAAAGCTTTTTAACGATGCACGGTCAGTTTAAACCGCGCGATTATATCATGGAAAATCTGACGCTGGAAATCTGCGCAGAGAAATATTTGCAGATTCACCGCGATGTTGAAAAAAATTAAATTGAAGATACTGCTGATTATGGATCCGGGAATACCCGTCCCGCCAAGATTATATGGCGGTCACGAAAGGCTGGTGTACATGTTTGCAGAAGAGTACTATAAATTGGGTCATGAAGTAACACTGCTTGCCGGGCCCGAATCACAGTGCAACGGCAAAACCGTAACATTTGGGGCAAACGATTTAGAACGGTCGCGTAAGGCAAGATTCAAAGAAGCGCGGGTAGTCTGGAAATACTTGCGGCGAAATGGCAATAACTTCGACCTCATCCATAATTTTGGCCGTTTAATTTACCTGCTGCCAGTTTTAAATTCTCCGGTAAAAAAAATCATGACCTATGGCAGGCCTGTTGCGCCAATGGGAGTGAAAATTGTAAACGCCCTGCCAAACCGGAATCTAATTTTCACGGCATGCAGCAATTATTGTGTATCAACAGGTAGCGTAGCGGGTACGTGGAAAACGGTTTATAATGCGATTGACTTTACCCAATATAAATTGAAAGCGGAGGTAGCTGATGATGCACCCCTAATGTTTTTGGGCCGTCTGGATAGGATAAAAGGCCTGCACACGGCCATTAAAGTTGCGAAAGCCACCGGCAACAAGTTAATAATCGGAGGCAACATATCGCACACAGCTGATAACTACAACTATTATAAAACGGAAATTGAACCGCAGATCGACGGCAAGCAAATCGTCTATTTGGGCGCCTTAAATGACAGCCAAAAAAATGAATATCTCGGCCAGGCGAAGGCGCTCCTGTTCCCAATTGAATGGGATGAGCCGTTTGGGATGGTGATGATCGAGGCAATGGCTTGCGGCGCGCCCGTTATTGCCTTTAACCGTGGTTCTGTTGGTGAGATAGTTAATAATGACAATGGAGCTATAGTCAGTAATAACGATGAAATGGCCGAAGCTGTCAACACGATAAAAAGAATTGACAGAAAAGCATGCCGTAAAAATGCCGAAGACCGTTTCGACGTTCCGATAATTGCAAAACAATACTTAAACCTGTTTGATAAATGATCAATTCGATAGTTAAAAGGCTTATCCCCGGAAAACTAAAAAAAGTCCTACGGGATAAATTGGGGGTGCCCAGCCAGGAGATGAGTTTCAAAAATATCCGCGACCTCGGTTTTTCTCCAAAATTTTGTCTCGATATTGGCGCTTACGAAGGGTATTGGACCCATGAGTTTAAACAGATTTTTCCTGATTGCGCCGTAATGATGTTTGAGGGCCAGCTTTCAAAAGAACCGGCCCTGGTCGAAATCCAAAAAGCAAATAAAGACGTTCAATATGAAATAGCTTTGCTGGGTGCTGATGAATCGGATGTCACTTTTAATATTTATGAAACAGCAAGCTCGGTACTTACCGAGCATCATGATACCAATGCAAAAACAGAAACCCGGAAGCTGTCGACGTTGGATAGGTTGCTGGAAGCAGGAGATTTTAAGGCCCCCGATTTTATAAAAATAGATACCCAGGGTTACGAGCTGGAAATTTTAAAAGGCGGCGAAAAAACGCTTGCACACGCAGAATTTGTGTTGTTAGAAGTTTCGTTTTTAGACATCTATGTAAATTGCCCATTAATCAACGACACCCTCAATTTTATGAAAGAGCGCGGTTTTGTGGTTTATGACATCTGCACGCTAATGAAGCGCCCGCTCGACAAGGCGCTGTTTCAATCTGATTTCCTGTTCGTAAAAGAAAACTCCCGGTTCCGAAATAACAAAAAGTGGAGTTAAATAACAGTCCTCGTAAAATAGTTTTAATTTCTTCCGGCCAGCCTTCCCTTAATCCCCGGCTTGTAAAAGAAGCGGATGCTTTGTCAAACGCCGGTTATTCAGTTACTGTTTTGTATGCCTATTGGAACAGTTGGGGCACGGCAATTGATAAAACGCTCTTACCTTCGAAAAAATGGCAGGCTATTCGTATCGGCGGTGATCCCGAACAAAAACCTGTTATATATTTTCTAAGCCGCCTGATTCATAAACTTTCGTTAACAATTACTAGGGCAACCAAATTCAAATACCTGGCGGATTTTGCAATAGCGCGCAGCAGTTTTTTCCTCATACGCGAAGCCAGAAAACACACAGCCGATTTGTATATCGGGCATAATCTGGGTGCATTGCCGGCGACCGTTAAGGCGGCAAAATTTCATCAGAAACCATGTGGCTTTGACGCAGAGGATTTCCATAGAAACGAAGTTAGTGACGATGCAGCTAATGTTGATGTACAGTTAAGGAAAGTCATAGAAGATAATTACATCGATCAATTAAACTATCTTTCTTCAAGCAGCTCGGCTATTAGTGACGCCTATTATAAACTATATAAAGGCAAAACGCCCGTTACCATCTTAAATGTTTTTTCAATAGATAGAAAAGTTCCCGTGCCGTCATCAGTTACCGGTGCTATTCTTAAACTATTCTGGTTCTCGCAAACAGTTGGGCCTGGCCGTGGTATAGAAGACTGTATTGAAGCCCTGCAAGTTTTAAAAGATCCGGATATTGAATTGCACCTGTTGGGTTTTGCAACTGATGAGGGTCGTCAGCAATTAATTGAAATGGCTGGCGGAAATGTTAGTTTATACATTCATCAGCCTGTTTCTCCTGATGATATCGCTTTTTTAGCGTCGGGATTTGATATTGGCCTCGCACTTGAAGGCAAAGTTCCTTTAAACCGGGATATTTGTTTAACCAACAAAATATTTACCTACATGCAGGCCGGTTTAGCCATTTTAGCAAGCGATACCACTGCGCAAAAAGGGTTGCTTTCAAAATATGCCGGAATTGGAAAAGTATATGAAAGCGGTAATATAGAATCATTGGCAGCAGCCATTCAATATTTTCGCGACAACCGCGACCGGTTATACCGGGCAAAAAAAGCATCGTGGGAAATAGCAGGTGAAGAATTTAATTGGGAAAAAGAGAGTAAAAAGTTCCTGGAGGTAATTGCAGCTACAATTTGAAAAGTGTACTCATCATTTCCCCGTATTTCCCACCGTCAAACACTGCCGATATGCAGCGGGTACGGACCAGCTTACTTTATTATCAGCAATTTGGCTGGGAAGCCGAAGTAGTTTGCGTAAATGAAAAGTATGCCAATAACGTACAGGATGAATTGTTGCTGCAATCATTGCCTCCCGGCCTGCTCATCTACAAAATAAATGCCCTTCCTGTAAAATGGACCAGTAAAATAGGTTTTGGCAGTTTAGGTTTCAGGTGCTTTTTATCTTATCTGCGAAAAGTAAACAGCCTGCTCCGTAAAAATAAATACGACCTTATTTTTTTCTCTACTACGCAGTTCCCGGTTTGTGCGCTGGGGGCATATTGGAAAAACAAGTTTGGGATACCCTACGTAATTGACATGCAGGACCCCTGGTATTCGGATTATTATCGCAGCAAACCCAAATCAGAAAGGCCGCCTAAATTCCAAACCGTATATGGCATGCATAAAAAGCTGGAAGCTATAGCGATGGGAAAAGTAGACGGGTTAATAAGCGTTTCCGATGCCTACATCAACGAATTAAGAGAAAGGCATGCCACGCTTAAGGATGTGCCGTCGGCGACTATCACTTTCGGTGCTTTTGAGCCGGATAATAAAATAGCTAATGACAATACAGGCAATTTTAAAAGCCTGCTGCAAAGCGGTTTCATAAATGTAGTGTACGTTGGTCGTGGTGGTGCGGACATGCAAACAGCAGTATTGCCTGTTTTTGAAGCATTAAAAAAAGGGATAACCGATCAGCCGGAATTGTTCAGCAAATTGAAGTTTTATTTTATCGGCACCAGCTATGCGCCGGCCGGCACTGGAACACCGACGATCAAGCCGATTGCCGCCCAATTTGGTGTCGAAAATAGGGTCGTCGAAATTACAGACCGGATAAGCTATTACCATACCTTACTAACCTTACGACAAGCCGACGCGCTCTTTATCCCAGGATCATCGGACCCGAGATATACCGCATCAAAAATCTATTCATACTTGCTTGCAAAAAAGCCGGTAATGGCGGTCTTCAATAAAAATAGCAGTACCGTAAAAATATTAAATGAGTGTACCGAAAACGCCGTCGTCTTAACCATTGATGAAGAAGGTTCCGGCCTGAATAGCTCAATCTACGAGACATTGAAGAATTGGGCAAGCGGTGCGTTTATTCCGGTAACGCTTACCGCGAAATTTGAAGAATACAGCGCTAAAAATCTTACCGGCAAACAAACCGAACTATTCAATTCGGCCTTAAAATATTTTGAGACAAAGAATACAAACGCTTGACGGGCTAAGGTTTTTAGCCGCCCTCGGTGTTTTGTGGGTGCACTCCTGGACGTTTCACGGCAATCCGGGTTGTCATATCGGGCCCATTAATATTACAGATTTTTTGGCGATCGGCGGAAATGGAGTAGACCTCTTTTTTGTGATCAGCGGGTTTTGCATGTATTATTTTTATGCCTCAAAAAGTGAATTTTCTTATCACGATTTTTACAGGTTTATAAAAAAAAGATGGGTGCGGTTGTCGCCGGCGTTTTATGCCGCTACGGTGATCTACATCATCGTTCATATCTACGTTTACAACACAGGTATTAGCTATAATATTCTCAGCTTCTTAAACAGCATTTTTTATCTCAACTCCATTTTCCCACAGCATAACATTGCCGCGCATTTCTGGACATTGGGCGTCGAATGGCAATTTTATTTTACCATTCCCTTTTTGCTGATATATCAAAACAGGATCGGCTTTAAAAAAACGTTTTTAATCATCTTTGGGCTCCTTTTTTTGATTGCCGCTATCTCAGTTTTTATAATAAAAAATCGATTTGACTTGTTAACCGATCAGCTACTTTTCAGGGGGATAGAGTTCGCATGTGGCATACTTGCTGCCAGGGTCGTAATAAATAATGTCGCATTAAAAGTCAACCGGATATTGGCGTTGCTGTTTTTTATCATAGTTACCTATACAGGCAGGGTGTTAATTTCCAAATCTGCGTTAAACCTTTCTGAAAACTATTACAACTTATTTAAACTATTCGGATTTACTTTGATGGGTGCCGGTTTTGCCGGGATTTTATATTTATCGGTCACTTCCACTAAATGGCTTAACCTGGTTTTAGGTAACAGGCTGTTTAAAACAATGGGCCGGATATCGTACAGCTTTTATTTATGGCACGGATTAGTTCAGCCTGTAATTGCTATTTATGTCATAAAATATATGCCAATAGGTAAAGGAATGATCGCGCCGATTATAACCACGGTTGCCAGCACAATTATTTTATATCCCATTTCGCAGCTGAGCTATAATATTTTAGAAAAACCATTTTTATCCATCGGCAACTTAACAACGAATTGAAAAAGCTGGCCATTATTACAACACATCCTATTCAATACTATGCCCCTGTGTTCAAATTGCTGCATGAGCGTAAGAAAATAGAGATTAAAGTTTTTTACACGCTGGGCCAGCAAAATGGAGATAAATATGATCGTGGCTTTGGTAAAACCGTAAGCTGGGATATTCCTTTGCTTGATGGATATCCTTTTGAGATCGTACTTAATACTTCGCCTAATCCGGGTTCCCATAATTTTAAGGGTGTGGTCAATCCAAAACTTAATGAACAGATCCTGGATTGGAAACCGGATGCTGTGTTGGTCTACGGATGGGCTTATAACGGGCACTTAAGAGCTTTACGATACTTTAAAAATAAAGTGCCGGTTTACTTCCGGGGGGATTCAACCCTATTGAATGAATCCAAAAGTATAAAAAGCGCAGTTAAGCATATATTCCTGAATTGGTTGTATAAACATGTTGATCATGCTTTTTATGTGGGGGCTAATAACAAAGCGTATTATAAGGAATATGGACTAAAAGAAAACCAGCTTAGTTTTGCGCCTCATGCTATTGATAACGAACGGTTTAATGTTGGCCGGTCAGCTGAAGTTGCGGAGTTGCGTTCATCACTAAAAATTAAAAACGACGACATACTTATTTTGTATGCCGGGAAATTTGAACCCGTTAAAAACGTTGAATTATTGGTATCCGCATTTTTAAATTTGAACAGCGATAATGTTCATTTACTTTTAGTGGGTAACGGTGTGGATGAGCAATCGTTAAAGACGGTGGCTGCTGATGGCGGTAAAGCTGATAAGATCCATTTTTTGAGTTTTCAGAATCAAACTTATATGCCGGTTTTATACCAGTCGGCAGATTTATTTTGCCTGCCCTCAGTAAGTGAATCATGGGGCTTGAGCGTAAATGAAGCCATGGCCTGCGGGAAGGCAATTCTGGTATCTGATAAGGTAGGATGTGCCGCCGATTTGGTTGTTGATGTCTTTAACGGAGCTGTTTTTAAATCATCGGATATTAATAGTATCATTGAGAAATTGGAATTGTTAACTGCTGATAAAAAATTGTTAACGGAATATGGTGAACGGTCGTGTACAATAATTAAGGACTGGAATTTCGAAAATATGGCCGTAGAAATTGAAAAAAAATTAAATGAAACGGATTGATTTACTAATCATTCAAAATGAAGGCTAAATCATTAGAGCGATACCTGGTGCTTTTTATACCCTGGGCACTTGCGGCACTCTTTAGTTCGGATCCTATCATCTCCTATTTGATTGCCTGGCTCGGTTCCTTTTTTATCTTTTATATAACGTTTGTAGGTTGGGTAAAACCCATACCCTCCGACCGCGCTTTATCTGAACAAATAATGCGGCCAATTTTTATCATCCAGATAATTTTTGCCGGCTTTATGTGCTGCACGTCTATTTTCTATTTTTTTAATGTGCTGGGCTATGAAGATTTTGCGAAAGTTCAAACCTTTTTCACAATCGACCCCGATAGGTTAAACTTAACGGCTTTATGTCAACGCTATTACTGCCTCGGCCACGCTTCTCTGGTTGCGGGAATTTTGATGTTTATGGAGTACCCGGTTAAAAAGGAATACTATACCGAGAAGACAGCGTTGGCAAAAGTTTTGCTATATACCGCTTTAATAAGCTTTCCCGTTTCCATTTTGTTTTTAAGAATTCCCGGGCTGTCTCAATTTTATTATCAATTAAGCTCGCTGAGCTTTATTTCCGGGACACTGGCATTAGCTTTTGCAATACCACTGAAAAAAGCAGGCAATACGTTAATTTGTATCGGCCTGTATTTCTTTAACTTTTACCAGGCGCTTATTTCGGGATTCAAAGAACCTATCATTATTAGTGTATTGGTATTAGGTATATTTTTGTACCCCAGTTATAAAAAGTTGGTGACGGTTATATTTGTACCCCTGATAATTTTATTATTTACATTTCTTCCTACCTACAATCGTATTTTCAGGCAAAATGCCTGGTCGGGTGATACTGACACAGAAGAGGCTACTCAACTGGCCATTGATGCTACGCTTAATAGTTCAGATAATCCTGACGATGACTCTAACTGGGGGTTTTTGGCCTACAGGCTGAGCGAAATTGATATGTTTACCCGTTACGTAAAATCGACACCGGCCCAGGTAGATTATTATGGCGCCGTGTTACTCCAGCAGTCGGCTATAGCCGTTGTTCCCCGGGTATTTTGGCCGTCTAAGCCAATTACAGAGGATTTGGTTATGGAAAGAGTTTACAATGCAGGCGTGGTAAACCGTGGATCGAACGTTTCGGCAAAACCTTCGTTTGTGGTTGATGCTTACCTCTCATACGGCGAACTGGGAATTTTCCTTTACCTGTTTGCATATGGAGCAATTGCCCAGATTATAGCGCTTAAATGCGAAAGGCTATTCGGTGGATATACCTTAGGCACCGCCCTTATATTCAGCGGACTTTTCCAGGTTTTTTGGCGGGGCCTCAGCCTTGAATTCCTTATTAACTGCGTTTTTTGGAGTTACTTTACAATGCTTATAGTATTTAGGGTATTGAGATACAAAAACATATTACAGCCAATTTGAGAGTATTACAAATATGCGCTGCCTATAAACCGGCATATATATATGGGGGACCAACGATGTCGGTTTCAATGCTGGCCGAACAATTGGTCAAAGCAGGCGTTTCTGTCGAAGTCTTCACTACTACTGCAAATGGCAAAACCGAGCTGGATGTAATACCAGGTAAGCCCGTAAATGTTGATGGGGTTACGGTTCGATACTTTAAACGGCTTACGAAGGACCATAGTCATTATTCACCCGCTCTTTTGAAAGCGTTATGGAAAGAAGTTAGGAGTTTTGATATTGTACATATTAGTGCCTGGTGGAATTTGGTATCCATATTCTCCTGTTTAATAGCTGTGATGCGTAAGGTGCCCGTTGTTTTATCAGCAAGGGGAACTTTAAGTCCATATTCCTTTCAAAACAAAAACATTGGCCCTAAATGGGCCATTCACAATTTATTAGGTAAACGTTTGTTGAATAAGTGTTATGTACATGTAACATCCGAAAGAGAAAAGGAAGCGATGAATAAAATTACCCATCCGAAAAGCGTTACCGTTCTGCCTAATTTTGTTAAGCTGGCGACTCATAAGCCAGCCATAACCGAGGCACCTTCGACCAACATAAGATTGCTTTTCTTTTCAAGGATCGAAGAAAAAAAGGGGCTGGATATATTATTAAATGCACTTACCTTGGTTTCTGTACCCTATCATCTTACGATAGCCGGTGATGGCGGTGAAGGTTATGTAAGCTCACTAAAAACACTGGCAGCGAATAATAAAGTTGATGACAACGTAAGCTGGGTGGGTTTTCGACATCAAAATAAATTTGAATTACTAAATGAGCACAACCTTTTTGTATTGCCATCTCACGATGAAAATTTTGGGAATTCGGTAATTGAGAGCCTGAGCGTTGGCACTGCGGTATTGATCAGTGAACATGTTGGCCTGGCAGATTATGTAAAGAGAAATGATTTTGGATGGATATGCAAAACCAATGAAGATGCTGTTGCAAATGCAATAAATGATATTTTTACAAATCACAAAGAGGACCTGGAGCGGATAAGAAAAAATGCGCCGGAAATTATAGAGGACGATTTTGACGGGGATAATTTAGTGAAAAGGTATATAAACATGTATAATCAAGTACTAAACAATGGCTGAGTATAAGGACTATGGGTATTTTAACGATCAACCCGGACATACTTTCTTTTATTTGCAGCAGCCATTGCTGTCATTGCTGGATAAAAATGTAAACCGATGTATTTTAGATCTCGGCTGTGGCAACGGCCACCTGGTGAATTATTTGCTTGAGCAAGGTTTTAATGTTTACGGTACGGACGCATCGGAAAAAGGCATTGAAATAGCGAAAAAGAGCAACCCAGGCAGGTTTTACCTGCAGGACCTTTCTACCGGGAAATTACCGGCCGAACTGCAAAGTATTAATTTCGACACGATCATTTCGACAGAAGTGATTGAACATCTATACGATCCTCAGGGATTTGTTGATTTTTGCAAGGATGCCTTAGCCGGCAAGGGCGAGATTATTATATCAACGCCTTATCATGGTTACCTCAAAAATCTCGCACTAAGCATTTCTAATAAATGGGATGCTCATCTGGGGCCGCTGTGGCTTGGCGGGCATATCAAATTTTGGTCGAAGGCCTCGTTAAGCCAGGCATTGACCAACTCCGGTTTTACGGTTGTGGATTTTAAAGGCTGCGGCCGGATTCCGTATTTTTGGAAATCGATGATCATTAAAGGCAGGCTATCTTGAACAACCAGTTTTCGTTTGTAATACTCACGTATAATGAAGAAATGCACCTGCCAAGGCTACTTGAATCAATCCGCGAGCTAAAGGCACCCATTTTTATATTGGATTCGGGCAGTAATGATGGCACAATAGCAATTGGTGACAAATTTGGAGCAGTTATTTTAACCCACGCTTTTGAAAATCACCCAAAGCAATGGGACTTTGCCCTCAAGAATTTCAACATCCAAACCCCATGGGTAATTTGCCTTGATGCCGATCATACGGTTACCCCCGAATTAAAAAAACACCTGCTTGACTTTAGCAATGATAAATATCAAAACGTCAATGGGATCTATTTTAACCGCAAGAATTTTTTTAAAGGCAAGTGGATTATGCATGGCGGTTACTATCCTTTTTACCAGCTTAAAATGATAAGATATGGTATCGGTTATTCAGATCTTAGCGAAAATATGGATCACCGTATGGTGGTGCCCGGGAATACCATTATTTGGAAAGACGGCTATATTTTAGAAGAAAACCTGAAGGAAAATAACATCGCCTTTTGGATAGATAAACATAACCGTTACAGCGATTTGGTCGCGCATGAGGAAGTTGAACGACTCAACCAACTGCGAACACAAACCGTTAAGCCCCATTTTTGGGGTTCGCCCGATGGGCGGAGGGCCTGGCTTAAACAATTATGGTGGCGAATGCCAAGATATGTGCGGCCTTCGGTCTATCTTATTTACAGGATGTTTTTCCAATTGGGAATTCTCGACGGCCAAACCGGCGTTACATTTCATTTCTTACAGGCATTTTGGTTCAGGTTGATTGTCGACATCAAGATTGATGAAATCATTAAACAGCAGAAACCAACTGTTATTGTTAATAATCAAAAACACGACAGCCCGATAAGGTTTGTTGTGTCGTTTATCGTCCTGTTTGTAGTTTTTTATTATTTCAACATATTCTATTTCGGTATTACGGCGCCCGGCGGCCATTATAGCGCTTTTCTCAACGATCATCTAAACTACATCAGGTGGTTGCGCGAAGGCCTATTAAACGTTAGCGCACAAATAATTAACTGGCTCGGCTTCTCGGCAATTACCGACGAATATGATTTATTGGTTGCCGGTCATGGCGCCATCAGGCTGGTTTATTCGTGCCTGGGTTTGGGCGTAATCAGTTTTTTTGCGGCCTTCGTTTTGTCGTATCCAAAAAGATGGAAATCAAAAGCCATTTTTCTGATTACGGGTATATTGGGAATCGAAATCTTAAATATCGCCCGTTTGGTACTGCTTGCGTTGTTTTGGCAGCACCGCGGGATCATCGTATTTGATCAGCATGCTATTTTTAATGTGATACTTTATATAATAATTGCCATTAGCCTGTATTTTTGGGTGAAGCACGACGACAACCAAATAGCCAATGCAGCAAACTGATCTCTCAGCCTATAATAACCATCCTTTTCATCCGGGCGCAAGCGGATTTAAGAGAACGCTTTGGTATTTTACCAATGCGCTGGTTTTTAAGACCAGTATTTTGCCCTTTTTTGGAATTAAGAATAGCTTGCTGCGTTTATTCGGAGCAAAAATTGGCAAGCAAGTCGAAATCAAGCCCTGTGTAAATATAAAATATCCATGGTTTCTTACTATCGGTGACGAGGTCTGGATAGGAGAGAATGTATGGATAGATTGCCTCGTTCCGATTACCATCGGGAATAATGTTTGCATTTCGCAAGGCGCAATTTTACTCACCGGCAGCCACAATTATAAAAAATCAACCTTCGATTTAATAACAGGCGGAATTATTTTAGAGGATGGTGTTTGGATAGGCGCAGGCGCCATCGTGAATCTTGGCATTGTTGCTGCCTCGCACGCCGTACTCACCAGCGGATCGGTCGCCACCAAGAACCTGGATGCTTATAGTGTTTACCAGGGTAACCCCGCTGTTAAGATCCGCGATCGGGTGATAGAATAATAATTTTCAATAGATATTCCTCGTTCTAACATTAAAATGCCCGATAACAAAACCAACACACATAAAATAATGCTCGCAGTCATCGGACTGGCAGTTTTAATAATGGGAGTATTGCTGTTTATTTCCCCGCCAGCCGTTTTCCCCGACCCGGGAATGGGCCTGCAGGTTATGCGTTCCATGCAATTGGGCGGCGGCTTTAATCTTTTTACAAGTCCCGATCAAGGCGATATTTCACAAAACTATTCGGATTTCTTAACATGGTGGTCGCCGGGACAATACCTCGTTCCATATTTTTTTCAGTGGGTTACCAGCCTGAATACCGGGCAGGTGATCGCTATCATCATCACCATTTGCCAGTTGGTCGGTCTTGCTGGTTTTTACTGCTTTTTCAAAAAAATAGGCTTTACCAAATTAACCGCGGCTATCAGTTTGGTGTTTATAGCTTGTCAGCAGGCGTTTGTGGTGCCCTACATTTTTTATAACGGTGGGGAGATATTGCTGTTTGCATTTGAGGGCTGGTTTCTATATGGCTGCGCCACGCTTAAAAAGCCTGATCTTAAATTGTTATTGTTTGTTCTGTTTTCGGGATGGCTGGGCTTTTTCTGTAAATCATCCTTTTTATGGATATATGCCGCTGGCTTGTGCTGCTTATGGACAAGAATATCCGTAAACCTAGCTGGTGTTTGGCCCTGGATAAAAAAGGGACTATGGATCGCGATACCTGCCATAATAGCTATCCTCTGTATTCATATATTTTATCTTTCAAAAGGCCAAAACCCTACATCAAACGCGCATGGAATAAAACTCACCCTGCAAACATTTGGCTTCCCGCTGGCTTCCCCAATTCTTTCTGGCTTTTCAGCAGATGATTTGCTTCACGGGCTGCTTTATCATACCGGTATACCGGTATTTAATGATACGTGGAGTATTTTTATATTGCTGCTACTGGCTATATTAAGCATCTGGTTGATTTTTAAAATCGTCCGGAATGTACCCAATAATGATTACCGGCTGTTTATAGTTGCCTTTTATTTAGCGGCAGTATTAATTTTCGGGATCACCTATTTGAGACAGCTTACAATCTCTTATGAGGCGCGGCATTTCCGGATAATTGGTCTTTTAATTGCGCCGGGATTAGTTTATTTGGCGAGTCGGGCGAAAACCACTTACAGATGGGGCGTCATAGCTTTAGTCGCTGGTATCGGTTTTATCAGCGTTGCGTACGTTGTAAAAGGGTATCAGTTCAATAAAAATAAAAGTACACGGGGCATTACAGGTATAGCACAGCCTAACATTGACCAGGCATCATTGAACCAGGTTATGAAGCTTGACAGGGAAAATAAGGATGCAATTTTTGTATTTGTGAGCGACGATATCGGGCTGGAGATAAAGCATAATCGTATCATTACGCTTCAGCCTATTGGAGCTGATCTTAAAATTAACATGGATGATTATGTGTATAAAGGATTTGCGGGGCCGCTTTATATCGTATTGCCCGAAAGCTATGCCGGGCCAAAAGAAAAACTAATCATGAAATCATTTCCGGGATACGCGGGTTTTAACCTTTCAATGCTAAGCGATAACTACGTATTGTATGCAGCGAAATTGAAAAGGAAATAAAAACTCAATCAACCTAATCCAACCCAATCAACCAACTCAACCTTTATTAATCTCCGTCCAGAGCAGATCCTTTAGCTCAGTTATATTTTTTTGAGCTACCGAGGATATAAAAATTGAAGGGACATCCAATGGGAGTTCCTTTTTCATTTCATCCCGCAGCTCATCATCCAGTAGATCAGCTTTAGTAACAGCCAAAACACGCGGCTTGTGTATCAATTCCGGGTTATATTCTTCTAATTCGTGCAGCAATATCTGGTATTCTTCCTTTATCGTACGTGTGGTGTCAGCAGGAACCATGAACAGCAGAACGGAGTTTCGTTCGATATGGCGCAAAAATCTAAATCCGAGTCCTTTTCCCTGTGAAGCGCCTTCAATAATTCCAGGAATATCAGCCATTACAAATGACCTTCCGTTTCTATAAGAAACAATCCCCAAATTAGGGACAAGCGTTGTAAAAGCATAGTCGGCAATTTCTGGTTTGGCAGCCGATACCACGGACAATAAAGTTGATTTTCCCGCATTCGGAAAGCCCACCAGCCCAACATCGGCTAGTACTTTTAATTCCAGCACGTTCCATTCCTCTTTGCCGTCTTCGCCGGGTTGCGAATACCTTGGCGTTTGCTGCGTTGCTGTTTTAAAATGCCAGTTACCCTGGCCGCCGCGGCCGCCGGGCGTTAATATCTTCGTTTCCCCATCCTCCGTTATCTCAAATATCACTTCGCCGGTTTCTGCATTTTTTATGGTAGTTCCCAACGGTACTTCCAGGATTTCGTCCCGTCCGGTTTTGCCGCTTCTCAACGAGCTTCCACCTGGATCACCATCGCCTGCAATTACATGTTTTCGGTATTTGAGATGCAGCATGGTCCACAGCTGCGCATTTCCTTTAACGATAACATGCCCGCCGCGCCCGCCGTCGCCGCCATCAGGGCCCCCCTTTGAAGTTAGTATGTCACGGTGCAAATGCGCAGAGCCAGCCCCCCCGTGCCCGGAACGGCAGCATATCTTTACGTAATCAACAAAATTGGAACCTTGAGACATTTTTGAGTCGGGAAAGTCCGGAAAGTCAGTAAAGTCCGGAAGATTAAAATTATCAAATTGGAACTAAAACATAGTGTTTTGGTCCCTCCGCTTTCGGACTTTACTGACTTTCCGACTTTCGGACTTTTTCATAAGAATTTACAACAGCACCTATGGCGTCAAATATTTCGTCAATAGAGCCGATGCCATTAATGCTTTTGAATTTGTTTTGTTTTTTATAGAATCCGGCCACCGGCGCGGTTTTATCATTGTATTCCTTAATTCGCTTGCGGATCACCTCTGGGTTAGCATCATCCGGCCGGCCTGATTCTTTGCCACGCAGCAACAACCGGTGCTCCAGCTCTTCATCCGTAACTTCCAGCGCTATCATGCCTAAGATAGGTGCGTTTTTGCTTTCCAATAATTTATCCAATGCTTCAGCCTGCGCAACCGTGCGGGGAAAACCATCAAAAATAAAGCCTTTGGCATCCTTATTAGCATCCAGTTTATGACTGATCATGCCGATCACCACCTCGTCGGGCACCAAAATGCCATGGTCCATCAGCTTTTTTGCTTCTAAACCAAGTTCGGTGCCTTGTGAAATTTCACTCCGCAACAAATCCCCGGTTGAAAGATGGATCAACTGGTGTTTTCCGATAAGTAATTGTGACTGTGTCCCTTTTCCCGCTCCGGGAGGACCAAACAAAACCAGGTTCAGCATGCGTTAATCAAATTAAAAGCCTTCCGGTACAATACAGAAAGGCTTATTTTTTTGTCTTAAGTCGAAAGTCTTTAGTCTAAAGTAAAAAGCTGACTTAAGACTTTCGACTGAGGGCTTCAGACTTTTAACAAGTGCACTTGAAGGGAGTCGAACCCCTAACCTTCCCGATTTGCAATCGGGATGCTCTATCCAATTGAGCTATTCAAACACATATTAGTTTGTGCACTTGAAGGGAGTCGAACCCCTAACCTTCCCGATTTGCAATCGGGATGCTCTATCCAATTGAGCTATTCAAACACATATTAGTTTGTGCACTTGAAGGGAGTCGAACCCCTAACCTTCCCGATTTGCAATCGGGATGCTCTATCCAATTGAGCTATTCAAACACATATTAGTTTGTGCACTTGAAGGGAGTCGAACCCCTAACCTCCTGATCCGTAGTCAGGTGCTCTATCCAATTGAGCTACAAGTGCTTTTCGAAACGGATTGCAAAAATAGGATTTCTTTTCAAAAGGTACAACATTTTTGTAATTACTTCACCATATCCGCTATAGCGGCAAAGTCGGGCAGGTCTGTCGCTACCTCCAGCACCTCTGCGTAAAGAATGTTTTGATCCTCGTCAATTACAAATGCGGCACGTTTTGACACCCCTTTCATTCCAAAAGCAAATGTCTCATAAAGAGCGCCATAAGCAGCTGAAACTTCTTTGTTAAAATCAGAAAGCAGGTCGAACTGGTAGTTGTATTCCTCCTTAAATTTGGCCAGGGTGAACGGCGAATCAACGGATATACCCAAAATTACCGCATTAAGGCCGTCATAATAGCCAAAGCTATCGCGCATAGTGCACAATTGAGTGGTGCATACATTGGTAAAGGCCATGGGGAAAAAATGAAGCACAACCTTTTTTCCTTTAAAGTCGGATAACGATACTTCTTTATAGGATGAGGATGTTAACGTAAATTGCGGAGCCGGGGAACCTGATGTTAATGACATAAATAGTTTTTGTGCAAAAGAATAACAATTGAGGTTGGTTTTGTTTAAACTATGTTGATTTTTACATTAAACTGGCTTAATCCAATTCCACAGCATAGTTTTACCCCGGTTTCTAAAATTAAGCAATGAAAGCAGTCATCATAACCCGTCCCGGCGGCCCGGAAGTTTTGCAAATCGTTGAAAGGCCAAAACCGGTTTGCGGTGCCGGTGACATATTGATAAAAGTTGCGGCAGCCGGTGTTAACCGGCCCGACGTGTCACAACGTAAAGGAAATTATCCGCCGCCCCCCGGTGCGTCACAGGATATCCCTGGCCTCGAGATAGCAGGTACCGTTATTGAAACAGGTGCCAACACTACACGGTGGAAAATCGGCGATAGAATTTGTGCGTTGGTAATTGGCGGCGGATATGCCGAATATTGTAGCGTTCCCGAGGGACAGTGCCTGCCTATCCCGGATAACCTAACCTTTATTGAAGCAGCCTCGCTGCCCGAAACGTTTTTCACGGTTTGGAGCAATGTATATGACAGGGGGAATTTAAAAAGCGGCGAAAGCTTGCTGGTTCATGGGGGTTCAAGCGGAATTGGCGTGACCGCAATCCAGATTGCGAAAGCATTAGGCAGTACGGTTTACGTAACTGCCGGCTCGGCTGAAAAATGCAGGTTTTGCGAAGCGCTTGGTGCAGCGAAGGCAATCAACTATAAAAAGGAAATTTTTGCAGATGCCATAAAGCAACTTACAAACGGTAAAGGTGTGGATGTCATTTTAGATATGATCGGTGGTGACTATACCGCACCTAACATAAAATCACTCGCCCCGGATGGAAGGCTGGTACTAATTAACATGATGATGGGGAAAGACGTACAGTTGGATCTATCCCAGGTAATGGCAAAACGGCTTACCATAACCGGTTCTACACTACGTTCACGGGACATCAGTTTTAAAAGTGATATCGCCCGCAATCTCGACAGGGTTATCTGGCCATTGCTGGCTTCCGGCGAAATAAAACCGGTAATAAACGCCGTTTTCCCGGCTGAAAAAGCAGCAGATGCACACCGGTTAATGGAGAGCAGCGAACATATTGGGAAGATAGTTTTGGAGTTCATGGTTGATGGTTCATAGTTAATGGTTCATAGCCGCTGCAATATTTAAAGAATTACCCCGTTTTTTCTGACCACCCTATGAACTATGAACCATGAACTATGAACCAGCGAAAAAATCTCCCGCCCTTATTTTAATATTTGCTTATAAATCTTAACTTTGCGCCTCTGAAACCGAAGGTGTTTTTTTACGTCCTGCCGTTTCAGTTAAAATACATTAAATTACCAGGTTATATATGCCAAACATTGGAAAAATATCACGGATCATCGGTCCGGTAGTTGACGTAAGCTTCGCAGATGACGCTCATCTTCCTAAAATTTATGATGCATTAGAGATCACAAAGGAAAATGGTCAAAAAGTAATTTTGGAAGTTCAACAGCATTTAGGTGAAGATCGTGTTCGCGCGATCGCCATGGATTCAACCGACGGTCTGCTACGCGGAATGAAGGTTTTAGATATGGAAACCGCTATAAAAATGCCGGTTGGCGACGATATCAAAGGCCGTGTATTTAACGTGGTTGGCGATGCGATTGACGGTATTGCCGATTTGGATAAAACAAACGGACGCCCTATCCATGCAACTCCTCCGCGTTTCGAAGATCTTTCAACAGAAACTGAAGTTTTATTTACCGGTATCAAGGTGATCGATTTGTTAGAGCCTTATGTAAAGGGGGGTAAAATTGGTCTGTTTGGTGGTGCAGGTGTTGGTAAAACCGTATTGATACAAGAGTTGATCAACAACATCGCGAAAGCATATTCAGGGCTATCCGTATTTGCCGGGGTAGGTGAACGTACCCGTGAAGGAAATGACCTACTGCGCGAAATGCTTGAATCAGGCATTATAAAATATGGCGACGAATTTATGCATTCAATGGAATCAGGCGGATGGGATCTTTCGAAAGTTGATCCCGCAGCGCTGAAAGATTCAAAAGCTACTTTCGTTTTCGGACAAATGAACGAGCCTCCGGGTGCACGTGCACGTGTGGCGCTTTCAGGTTTAACTATCGCTGAATATTTCCGTGATGGTGATGCCGATGGCAAGGGCCGTGATATATTATTCTTTATCGATAACATCTTCCGCTTTACGCAAGCGGGTTCTGAAGTATCAGCGTTGCTTGGCCGTATGCCATCAGCGGTAGGTTACCAGCCAACGCTGGCTACCGAAATGGGTACCATGCAGGAACGTATCACTTCAACCAAACGTGGTTCAATCACTTCCGTTCAGGCGGTTTATGTGCCTGCAGATGACTTGACCGACCCTGCGCCTGCCACTACATTTGCCCACCTGGATGCTACCACCGTATTATCGCGTAAAATTGCCGAGTTAGGTATTTACCCTGCGGTGGATCCGTTGGATTCAACTTCACGTATCCTTAACGCGCATGTTTTGGGTGACGAACACTATAACACTGCACAACGTGTTAAAGAAACTTTACAGCGCTACAAAGAGCTGCAGGATATCATTGCCATCCTTGGTATGGACGAGTTAAGTGAAGAAGATAAGCTGGTTGTATCGCGCGCACGTCGTGTTCAGCGTTTCTTGTCGCAGCCTTTCCACGTTGCCGAGCAGTTTACTGGCTTAAAAGGTGTATTGGTTGACATTAAAGAAACTATCAAAGGCTTTAATATGATTATGGACGGCGAAGTGGATGAATATCCCGAAGCAGCGTTCAACCTTGTAGGCAGCATCGAAGAGGCTATTGAAAAAGGTAAAAAATTACTAGAAGAAGCGAACGGGTAAATGTGCAGATGTGCAAATTATTAGTAGCAAGTACATAGTATCGAGTAGCAAGACAAATACCTTACTGGTTGATACTATTAATATTACTTGATACTAACTACTTGATACTAGATACTAAAAAACATGACACTAGAAATTCTAACTCCTGATAAAAAAGTTTTCGAAGGCGAGGCTACCTCGGTGACTCTGCCAGGTACTTTGGGATTTTTTGAAATATTAAATCATCACGCGCCGATTATTTCCACTCTGGAAGACGGCAAGGTAACTATCCGCAACGGCACGGCTAAAGAGGAAGTTTATTTTATACAGGGCGGCGTTGTTGAAGCCTCGAACAATAAGGTTATTATACTTGCGGAAGGTACACAGCAAAAATAGTCTCACTGTTTTTATATGATATTTAAGGATCCCTTGCGAATAGCCGGGGATTTTTTGTTTATTGCCTGAGCTTTAATTTTAATCTACGATTGTATATAACTCTTCAAATGCTCAATGGTTTCCTCGTGCGATAGGATGGTTTCTGTAACCACATCGCTGATGGATATTATCCCGCAAAGGTGATCGTCCCTGAATACCGGCAGGTAGCGGATATTGCTTTCACTCATAATATGCATACAGGTCTCAACAGAGTTATCCGGTAGTATGCGTGGCAGGCCGGTACTCATAATTTCCCTTACCGGTGTCTCAAATGAAGACTTTCCCTGCAGGATTACCTTGCGCGCATAGTCCCGCTCGGTTAAAAGGCCCGCATACATGTCGCCCTCGGTAATAACTACCGATCCAATATTTTTATCAGACATCAGCTTTAATGCGTCCAAAACGGTGGTGCTGCCGTCAATAGCGACAACGCTGCTTCCCTTGCGGGCAAGGATGTTCGAAACTTTTTTCATAACGGCTGCAAGTAATTGGGTGAGTGGCTTATACCAAATATACAATAGAAATTAAAAATCTCCATGCATTCCTAAAAATATTTATTAGCCGCGACCAGTGGTTTATGGCAGCGTAAAAGTATTGGTACATTTATCTTGCTTTTATTAAAAGCAGAAAATTATACTATTTTTACTTACCATTTATGAACTGCAGCTAACGGCGGCACTTTAAAATTTAAAACAATGAAGAAACTTATTTTAAGCATTCTGGCGGTTATTGCCCTGCATTATTCCTTGTTGGCCCAATCCCAGGTTTTATTTGACGGCAGGACGACCAACGGCTGGCATGCCTATCTTAAAACCGGTCCAGGCCCATGGCATGTTGTCGACAGCACGTTGCAATTGGATCCGAAGGCTGAAGGACAGGCCGATTTGCTCACTAATAATGAATATGAAAACTACGAGCTTTCATTGGAATGGAAAATAGCCAAGGGCGGCAACAGCGGTATCATTCTCGGCGTTCATGAAGGTGCGGAATACAACGAAACGTACCTTACCGGTATCGAAATGCAGATACTGGACGATAAGCGGGCCGACGATAACAAACTTGCAACCCACCTGGCCGGTGCATTATATGATATGGAGGCTCCTTCGCATGCTGCCAAATCCGCAGGGCAATGGAACCAGGTAAAGATCCGCAAACAAAATGGGCATCTAACCTTCTGGCTCAACGGGTACAGGGTTATTGATACCCAAATAGGCGGTCCTGAATGGCAGGCAATGCTGAATAAAAGTAAATTTAAAACGTGGAAGGGCTTTGCCGCATATCCGAAGGGTTACATTGCCTTACAGGCACATGGCGCCCAGGTTTCTTTCCGCAATATTGAAATAAAAGAATTATAAATAGAGGTTAGTGGATAGAAATTAGAGATTAGAATGCGGAAGTCGCAATGCCGATCCGATAGCTATTGGATGCGGAATTTAAGAAATTATTAGTTTCACTAATGCCTAATCTCCAATCTCTATCCACTAACCTCTAATCTCCAACCACTAATCTCTAACATGGACGATATACAAATAAAAAAAAGCTCAACAGTATATGACGCGGTGATTGTTGGATCGGGTGCGGGCGGTGGTATGGCTGGGTACGTTTTGGCGAACGCTGGCTTGAAGGTATTGATGCTGGAAGCCGGTCCCTTTTTTGATCCTGCGAAAGACTCATTTCAGCTTAAATTTCCATGGGAATCTCCGCGGCGCGGTGCGGGAACGGTAAGGCCATTTGGAGATTTTGATGCTGCCTTGGGCGGCTGGGATATTGAAGGCGAGCCTTACACCACCAAAGATAAAACCGAATTTCACTGGTTCCGGTCGCGAATGCTTGGCGGGCGAACCAATCACTGGGGACGCATCTCCTTGCGGATGGGGCCTCATGATTTTAAAAGCCATCATCTTGACGGGCTAACCGACGATTGGCCAATTACTTATGATGAGGTTAAGCCATTTTACGATAAGGTTGATCGACTGATCGGAATTTACGGCACCGTCGAGGGCCTGGAAAACGAGCCTGACGGTATTTTTATGACGCCGCCTAAGCCCAGGCTGAATGAGCTATTTATTAAAAAGGGAGCCGCAAAAGCTGGTGTGAAAGTAATTGCCGGCAGGGGTTCGGTTTTAACAGAAGCTTTACCGGGTAATAAGGATAGGGGTGTTTGTTTTTATTGCGGGCAATGTAACCGCAGCTGTAAAATTTATGGCGATTTCTCGGCATCGTCATGCCTGGTGATCCCGGCTATAAAAACCGGGAATCTGAAGGTAATTCCCAATGCGATGGTTCGTGAAGTGCTGACGGATAAAAATGGTTTGGCTACCGGCTTATCTTATATCAGTAAAGACGATATGCAGGAATACCAGGTGAGCGCCAGCCAGGTGATACTGGGTGCAAGTGCGGGCGAATCTGCACGGCTGCTGCTTAACTCAAAATCAAGCTACCACCCTGCGGGTTTGGCTAACAGCAGCGGCGTGGTTGGCAAATATCTGCACGATTCTACAGGTTCCGGCACAGGAGGATGGCTGCCACAGCTGCTGGATCGTAAGCGTTATAACGAAGATGGGCTGGGCAGCGTACATATTTATGCCCCCTGGTTGAAAGACAATAAAAAACTCGACTTCCCCCGCGGCTACCATATAGAAATGGGCGGTGGTATGGGGATGCCTGGCTATGGTTTTGGGCACGGCATGCAAAACCTGAATGGCATGGTACCGGGCCGCGATGGCAAAATGAAAGAGGCCGGCGGTTTCGGAGCTTCGCTGAAAGATGATTACCGCCGGTTTTACGGCACTTCGTTTGGTATGGCCGGGCGCGGAACAGCAATTGCAAGGGAGGACAATTATTGTGAGATAGATCCGGATGTGGTAGATAAATATGGTATCCCGGTGCTGCGTTTCCATTACAAATGGAGCGATTACGAAATTAAGCAGGCTAAACATATGCAGGACACTTTCCAATCCATTATGCACGAGATGGGCGCTATTTATGGCCCGCCTGCGGGGGCTGATACTAACTATGGGTTGGAAGCGCCGGGCCGAATTATACACGAGGTTGGTACCGTGCGCATGGGTGATGATCCTAAAAAATCAGCGCTGAACAAATGGTGCCAGGCACATGATTGTAAGAATTTGTTTGTGGTTGATGCCGCTCCTTTTGTGCAGCAGGGCGATAAAAACGCTACGTGGACCATACTCGCTTTATCCATGCGTACAGCTGAGTATATCCTCAGCCAACGGAAAAAATTAAATGTTTAACAGGTAATTTGACTAAACGACAATGAACAGACGCGATTCCCTTAAAGCATTAGGCTTGGGCACCCTCAGCACGGTGGCATTACTTGAAGCGTGCAAGCCAAACGCCACTAACCCGGGAGAAAATACCACTGATAAGCCTGCGGCCGATGAAGCCGGTCGCCAGCCCGAAGAAATCGAACGGCTAAGAAAGCTGAAAGCCGAACGATTTTTTAACGACCATGAGATGGCTACAATTACTGTATTGGCAGATATCATTATTCCGAAGGATGAAAAATCTGGCAGCGCTTCGGACGCTAAAGTGCCTGAATTTATCGAGTTTATTGTTAAAGATATGCCGGAGCACAAGACCCCGATGCGTGGCGGATTACGCTGGCTGGATTTGCAATGCCTGACCCGTTATAATAAAACCTTTGTGGATGCAAACCACGATCAGCAAATTGAAATGGTCACAGAGATCGCCTACCCTAAAAAAGCAAAACCCGAAATGCAACAAGGTGTGGCGTTTTTCAACCGTATGCGCGATCTGACCGCCACCGGCTTTTTCACTACCAAAATGGGCTTTGAAGATTTGCGCTATGTTGGCAACGCGCCCAATAAATGGGAAGGTGTGCCAGCCGATGTGTTGAAGCATTATGGAATGGAGGATGTGTAGTGTATAAATGATGGATGTTCGAAAAGACTATCGTTCATTGTGGCTAAAGCCATAAAACCGGCAATCTGAATCCGTCCCATAAATGGGACGGCAATAAAAAAAGATTCATTATTACCTGGTTTCAGTAAACGATCTGTATCCGCCTTATAAATGGAATGGTAGTGAAGCAAAATTCATTGCCGTTTGGCTTGAGCCAACGGATGATTGAACAATCAAAAGATTGGCTTTAGCCAAATTGCGGAAGCTTATCCTTGTAGATTTTTTAAATTAAACCAATCGTGGTAATCCCCTAATCCTACAAATCAAGGTTCAGACAATGGGTTCTTTCGCAAAAACTTCATTAAAAAATATATTACCATTACAACGGCAATAAAGATAATTGTTGCCAGCTTTTCTATGGTTTTTAAATGCCACAGCAGGAAGATAATTGCTGCAATAGCAATCAGCGGTATTATTAATCCCCCCGGCACTTTAAATGTTTTTTCGGCCTCATTTTCCTTTTTCATTCTTAGTTTGATGGTGGCCAAGACAACGCCAAGATAAACCAGGAGCAGCGAACCGCTGGCCAGTACTGCCAAATCTTTGAAGCTCCCGGAAATAGCAAAAATAAATATCAGCGAAGCGTAAGTGATCACTGCGAAATAGGGTGTTGCAAATTTCGGATGCACTTTACCAAGAAATTTTGGAAAAAATCCATCATGGGCGCCTGCAAATAATAAACGGGGAGTAGCGAGCACATCTCCGCTGGTGTTGCCAAGAGCTGAAATCATCGTTGCTACCAGGATGATTGTTGCGCCTATAGGACCTATAATTTTTTCGGCAACTGCCGCAAGTGGAGCATCTTTGAAATTAACTATCTGCTCCCCTAATATCCCCTGAGCTACGGTTTGTATTAATATATAAATTATAAATACGAGTGCGCCCCCCAGCAAAATGCCGCGCGGAACGGTGCGTTTTGGATCTTTTATCTCACCACTGGCACCCAGAGACGTTTCAAATCCGGCAAAGACAAAAAAGGCAACCAACGCTGTCTCACCAAATGTTTTTAGAACTGGTAAATGCTCCCAATGTAAATTGCCTGTTTTTACCTGGATGAAACCGAAAATAATAATGCCAAAAAGAGGGAGGAGTTTTATGATGGTGATGTATTGCACAAAACGCACACCCGTTTTTGCACCGCGCACATTTACAAGTACCATTATCCCAAGCAAAACAAAAAAGAGCAGTGCCCGCGGTAGGGGCTCTGAAAAAATCGGGAACAGTACCGATAGCGAGTCGGCTACTATATTCATTACCGCGGCGCTGCCCATGCTGCCCCAGCCCAGAAAAAATAACCAGTTTACGATGAACCCCACAAGGGGGCCAAAAGCGGCCTCAACATAAATATACGATCCGCCTGTGGCGGTAATCCGGCTGCCTATTTCAGCATAACAAAGCATTATTGCAACCAGCATGGCGGCGCAAAAGAAATACTCCATCATACCTGCTGCTCCCATTGCAATACCAACAGTAGCCGGCAATACGTAAATGCCAGCGCCAATGGTATTATTAACAATGGTGGCAGCCAGGGCCGGAATGCCCATTACACGTTGTAAGCCCTCATTGGATTGGTTAACCGACACTTTGTTTTAATTAAGTGCAGTAAGATAAAGAATATAATGACAATCTATTTGAAGAAAATAAGCAAGATACTTTAAGGGCTTTATTTTTAAATCCCCTCATCAACACCCACATTCACATCATAGCAAATGGAGATCAATTTGTCTTTGTACAGTGGTTTGGAAATGAATTCTTTAACGAAAGGATAGGCTAATGCCCGTTCTTTATCTTTTTCCATTATAGAAACTGTAACCACATACACCTCTATTTTTTTGCACAATGACGGATAAAGTTTCTCTATCGCATTGAGCACTTTCCAGCCATCAACTACGGGCATGCTTAGGTCCAGGAAGATAATATCGGGCAGGTTGGAAAAGTCATTTTTATATTCTGCTAAATAGTTCAGCAACGGTTTTGATTCATTATAATACAGCACGTGTTTAAAAACCGGGAACCTGATAAACATCAATTTCATCAACCGCTGAAACACGATGTCATCGTCCAATACAAAAAGCGTATACATGGGGAAGCTAAGTTTTTTGTAAAATACGTGTTTATAACGCTCTTTCATCATTTATTTATTCACTTGTTAACAAACCGCTTTTTAAGGTGATTAAAATACGAACGAAATTTCCTGCCGGTATATTTTACGCCTGTTTTATCCGCTCAAATAAATTCTATAACTTACGCTGTGAATAAACTTTATCATTGTGCTGGTTAAAACTTTTGGAAGCGCCGTTTACGGCATCGAGGCAATCACGATAACGATCGAGGTAAACATTAGTGGCGGAAGCAAACCATTTTATTTGATAGTGGGTTTGCCGGATAATGCCGTACGCGAATCAGTGCAGCGTGTAGAAGCCGCGCTGCAAACCAATAATTTCCGCATGCCGCGGCAAAAAATAATCGTGAACATGGCGCCAGCCGATATCCGCAAGGAAGGCTCGGCCTATGATCTGCCGATCGCCATTAGCATACTTGCCGGTTCCGGTCAAATAGATAACGAGAACCTCGACAAGTACATCATCATGGGCGAGCTTTCGCTCGACGGCAGCCTGCAGCCTATAAAAGGCGCTTTGCCCATCGCTATACAAGCGCGAAAGGATGGTTTTAAGGGTTTCATCCTGCCCAAGCAAAACGCCCGCGAAGCAGCTATCGTAAACGACCTGGAAGTGTACGGCGTTGAAAATATAAAGGAAGTCGCCGCATTTTTTAACGGCGAAATACAGCTAACTGCCGAAGTTGTAAACACTCGCGAAGAATTTTACAAGAGCCTCACCAGCTATGACAGCGACTTCAGCGAAGTACGCGGGCAGGAAAACATAAAACGCGCGCTGGAAATTGCCGCCGCAGGCGGCCATAATGTTATCCTGATCGGTCCGCCGGGGGCAGGTAAAACCATGCTGGCGCGCAGGCTGCCCTCCATTTTGCCGCCGCTGAGCTTATACGAATCGTTAGAAACAACCAAGATACATTCCGTTGCAGGCAAGCTGGCTGCTGCCGATGCGTTGGTTACCGTTCGGCCGTTCCGGTCGCCGCACCATACCATCAGCGATGTGGCGTTGGTTGGCGGTGGCAGCAACCCCCAACCGGGCGAGATTTCCCTGGCGCATAACGGCGTGTTGTTTTTAGACGAATTGCCTGAGTTTAAGCGCAGCGCCCTCGAAGTAATGCGCCAGCCGCTTGAAGAGCGAAGGGTAACCATTTCCCGCGCTAAGTTTACGGTTGATTACCCGAGCAGCTTCATGTTAGTAGCCAGTATGAATCCGTGAGGTCGTGTGGACTATTTCCACCATTTAGGAGTTTTGGTGTGTGCGCCAAATTGATCGTTATTTCGTCTTTGGCAATTTCGATTTGGTTGGTGACGATTTCGACAATTGCCCGTTGTTCTTCAAACGGCACTTCTTTCCATCGGTCGTAAATTGCTTTGGCATCGGTGAGTATTTTGTCGCTGTTGATCATTTGGATGGTGCGCACGTCGATTTCAGCTTCCAATTCCGGCACGTTTTTTTCAAGTTGGCGTAATTGGTTCTCGGCTGGTTGGTAAAGAGACGCAAACGTCTCTTTGCTCAATTCGCCGTCGGCTCGCATTAGTGCCCACTCATTGATCTGTCGGGACAATTTTGCGCATTCCCTTTGCGTGGTTTCAAGTAAGGCTTTCTTTTCCTGTATCTGCTCGTCATGCTGCTTTAAATAATCATTGAGGTTGATGCCTTGCAAATACTCTTTTAGATGCGCTTCATAAATTTCGTCAATGTCTGCTAATGCAATACGATTATTGCACGTTGTGCAGCGATAGATTTTGTTTTTGTGGTACACATACATGGTTTTGCCACAATGGCACTTTACTAATCCCGACAATAGGTGTACTGGTTTGGGGCCGGGAGGACGTTTGCGTTCTTGCGCATCTAAAATGGCGTTGCATTGATCCCATAATTCGGTGCTCACCACTGCCGGACACGGCACGATAATCCATTCCTCTTTTGGCTTTAATACCCAATTTTTACTCTTTTCTTTGGTTTGGGTATAGTTGGCTACCCGTTGCCCTTTGGCGGTGCTATCGCGCAATAGTCGGCCAATCGTCGTATCGGAAAACAGTGATCCGTTGCGGGTTCGATACCCAAGATCGTTGAGAGCTTTGGCGGTTACTTTTTTGCGCTGATGTTTGACAAACAATTCATACAGGAGCTTGCGTACCGGTGCTTCTGTAGGGTCGATTACAAGTTCTTTGTTGACCCATTTGTATCCGTAGGTTGCGGCTCCCCCCAATGGTTTGCCCATCCGTGCACGAGGCGCGACGGATGCCTTAACACGGTCAACGATTTCACTGCGTTCCCATTCTGCCTGGGCAGCGATGAGGGTGTAAAAGAATTTGCCCCCATGCGTTGATGTATCGAGATTTTCAGCAAGCGAAATTAAATCCGCATTGTGGGCTTTGAAGATGTCGGCAAATTCCAATAATTCTTTGGTGTTTCGGGCAAGGCGAGCCAGACGGGAAAAAATCAAGGCGTTAATGTGGCCGCTTTTTACATCCCTGAGCATCCGTTTCGTTTCAGGATATTCCCATACTGATTTACCACTCATGGAATCAAGTCGGTACAGTTCAACCACCGTCCAACCATCTTTTAATTCGGCATAATGGCGTGCCCGGTTTTCATGGTGTTCAGGGCTGTCGCCCTCAACTTGTCGGTCAGTGCTCACGCGCACCCAAATGCCGACGCGCTTTTTTTCTGACATTTTTTTAGATTTTAGTTGTGAAAGAATTGGATTGATTAGAGCTTAATTTTAGGACGTTGTGTTTAATTGTAGGAACATTCATACGCTTTTATGTTTTCTCCATAATGCCGAATAATTGTTAAGTCCGGTAGTATCACTAAATCACGGTTTACCGTGATAAATTGTCTTATTTAGAATTCTTGATAATGCGCTTTATGATGTCTTCCGCGTTTGGGTCATGTGAATTGTCCTCGTATTTCACTTTAACCCGGTAGCCTTTCATGGTGGTGACGGCGGAGGAAGGAACAGTATTTGAGGAGAACAGCGTCGGGATTTCTTCGGTCGTAATTAGACGAATGCGAGAGAGTTCAGTACTGTTTAACGTTTCCTGCATTTTCTGCCCAATATGTTGCAGCTTCTTTTTATTATCCGTACACACCATAATGCTACTAAAATTGTCAGCCAGGCATTTTTGAATATTGTGAAATTCCCATTCCGCGCTTGTTGAAACCGAAACCTCTATTGCGATACGTTCCGTATCCTTTTCAAGCACCACATCAATTTGCCCCTTGCCGTCCGCAGTCGGAAGTTCCATAAACGCCTTATAGCCATTCTGTTCGGCCATCGTCTTTATGAAAGCTTGCAAATAACGATGCTCTTGGGTGTTTTGGATCGGTTTGTCAGCAACAGGAGGTCGGATTGTTGGCGGTATTGGTTGCGTCACCGGCTCGGTTGTTTGCACGGGCGGCGCTTCAACTATTGGAGCAACCGGAGGTGGTACTTGCAGCGAAACGGCATATAGAGCGCGGGAGTTTTCAATGATTTCGTTGGTGTAATCTTCATTTTCAATTTCTGCCTTAATAACATGAAGATTGAAATCGGCGTCAGCGGTGTTCACCCGTGCAATAGCTTCGCCCGTTGCCAAATTTTGCAAGTCTTGCGCGATAAATGTGCTGAATCCCTCTTGCATACGCTTTGCATCAGTATCACTTAGTCTAAAACATATTCGTGTGCCAACATTTGACATCAATGAACTGGCAATATCTGCGTCATGTTTTTGCACTTGCGCCATATCCTGATGAACTAATACCAATCCAAAAGAATACTTCCTGGCTCCAGATAAAATGCTGTTCATCGACTCGGTGACGAAATGGTGAAATTCGTCGATGTAGCAAAAAAACGGTTGGCGGCTTGCAATTGACTGCTGTTGCCGTGCCATTGCCGCTTGTTGCAATTTTGCAACAATACATGCTCCCAATAAGTAACTGTTTTCAGCGCCGATCAGCCCTTGCGATAACTTCACTAAAATGATTTTCTTGCTATCCATCAAAGCTGTAAAATCCAAACCTTTGTGCTGGCACACCATATTACGGATAGGTTTAGGGCGCAAGAAGCTATCAAGGCGGGTGAGGATTGAACCGATAGAAGATGTTTTTAAGAGCGGGTATTCTTTTTGCCAATAATAAATCAATTCCTCGTCGGTACAGCTTGATAGTACGTGGGTGCGAAATTGCGGTTCGATAAGGAATTTGCGCAAGTCGCCTAAATGTCCGGGGTGTCTGTTGTATAGAAATGCCATAACAGCGTTTGCCAAAACGCTGTGCAATTGATCGCCCCATGAAGTACTAAAGCGTTTAAATAAGGCCACCAAATCAGATGCTAATAATTCGCGTTCAAGGTCTGAATGTGCCGAAAGGATGTTAAATCCAACCGGATAGTCACTATCAGAAGGATCAATCAACACAACATCGTTTATACGCTCCTTTGGAACGGAACGGAGAACGGTGTCGATCACGTCACCGTGTGGGTCTAATACGCAGCATCCGACCCCGTGTTGCATGTCCTGACAAATAAGGCTATGGGTGAGGGTCGATTTGCCTGTGCCGGTAGCTCCCAAAATATGCAGGTGCTTTAATCGTTGTTCGGTATTGATGCCGACCGAAACACTTTTGCCTTGATGCTCATTTAATCCCAATACATACGATTGGTTACGCAAAATTGATGGTGCTTGTTTGGTTGTGCCTTCATTTTTAAATAGCTTTTTTGACAATCGCGTATCAGGGAGGTGAGCAAGGAGTGCCAATTCTTTTGTATTGAGCAACATCCCAAGTCTATGGGTTTGGCGTAATACTAAGTCGCATAACCGTTGTTCAACCGTGTATTCAGGATTGCCGAGCGGTGTCAGGGCATTATTGCTCGATGTGGACGCCTGTATGAGCGCAAGTGCGCTGTGGCGAAGCAATACGCCTGCATCGTCCAAATCGTCTGCAAACGCCGCTATACGCACTGTTACGGCCAACAACGGGCTGGACACTTTCTCTTTGGCAAGCTTGGGCATATCAGGCGCATCGATAAAAAACGATTTGCCATTGTCGTCAGTAACTGAAGTGATGACACTTTCCGCCCAGGCGTTTTGAGTACCGCAAAATAATACCTGCACGATCACTGTCTCATCCTCCTGCAATTGCTCAAATGTGCTAAATAGCGAGGTATAAGGGTCAAAATTTCCGTTGCTGTATGAAGCAATGGGACACATGAATTCGTCACGTAGCCCAAAGTCAACCGTATAGGCGGGCTGCATTAGTTCCGCACAATTCAGCACTTCGTCATCGTATGTTTCCTGTATAACACATTCGGGAAAATACGCTTTCAATTGGGTATAAATAAATGATGCGTTACTGTCTCTGCATGTGATTTGTGTAAAGATTTGCGAAGCGGTTGCAATAATCTCAAAACTCATCATTTGCTGGCAAAGAGAAAGCATAGTCAAGCACCGTTCGATACTCTCTGCTTTGCAGCAATACTGTTTGGGGAGCGTGATGGAATAAATAGTGATGTCAGGACGATGTTCTGTATCCTCAAATGCCACTACCTCTTGTTTTGGCGGTTCAGACAGCGATACCGTATGTTCCGGCACGAAATAGCCTTTCACCTTGCTTAAAAAGGTGTGCTGCTTGCCGTCGTCGATATACGGCGTGTCAATAAAATGCCCGAAGAACGGAATAAAGGGCGGTTCCAATTCGGCGGTATAATCCACCGTTACATAGCCCCGCCCTTTACATTCCCATTCGTAAAATTGCTTTGTTAACTGCGCTGCACTTGAAACAGCCATACGTTAGTTGAGTAGCGATTGATCTTCGACTGTGTATCCTTTGTCGATTTTTACTTTGTTGATTGCTATTTGAACAATTGAGCTAATGCAGTTAATGAACATTAATTGCGCATCAACCTCAAACAGTGTTTTGTTCTCCATTTTGTTTGCAATAAATTTACCAACTGGGCCAAATAGGCTTGCGAATTTCTCCCCAGTACTTGCGCCTTCGCGATGCCACCAGCTGATAAAGAAACTTTTGCCAAACGGGCTTGCACATACCAAATATTGGTGACGCTTCCAATAAATCGAAAAGTACTTGCGTTTGGCGGAGAACATGCCGCCCTCTTTCAATTCCTCGTTTTTACATTGAACATTGGGATACTGATATTCTTTGATCATGTTTTCGAGGGTGTCGTAAAACTCTTGTGCGGAAAGTTGCAGGCTCTCAAAATGCTGATAGCCATGCGAGTGGATGGTGTCTACAGTTGCCATTTTTTTGTGATAAAGGTTAATAATAAAGTTATTTAAATAGGTGATATAAATATCAAGAACGACTTTGTTATTTACAAATTTTTTAAAAGAAATGGCTATTATTATCAACCACCTATTAACATGTGATAAGCCATTATTCAATATTTATTTTGGTTTTTTCAAATATCCCTCTTGCTTATATCGAAAAAATTGCTAAATTTTGTAATAATATTTCGGTCTTAATTTCGTTCTTAAAAAAAGAATAAGAAAGGAGGTATGTAAGATGAGTGCATGGTCAAAAGAAACGAATTCAGATGATACTCACGATGTAACAACTAAGTGGAACGATTCACGAGGTGATGAATACGTGAGCAAATCGGGAGACGGAGGAAACCATTGCCATCTGTGGTCAAACAAGGACACTGGGTCAAGCGGTGTGGAACACAGAGGGGCATGTAAGGTTTGCGATGACGACTCTAGTTCTGGTGGAAAGTAATTAATTATTATCATGGAAGTAATCAATTAGTGGCGCTATGTAGATGATTTACATAGCGTTTTTTTTATGCTTGTTTATAACGGAAATCTTTGCAATATAGAAGAATTGAGCACCTTGAATGACGATGCTCTTTACCAATTAATGGTTGAGAATGAAAATGATTATAAAATTTACGTAAGCGACGAAGCTATTCCTCTTTCGTATAATGATTTTCAAGAAAAGCTTAAGTATTGGTTTAATGGTGGTCGGAACTACCAATTTTTAATAAGTGACGTAAAATATAACCAAATAATTGGCACAATATTTTTTTATTTATTTAATCCACAAGAATTTAATATTAATTGTTCGGTTTTTTTTATACCTAGGGTTAGAACTAGTTTAATAGTCGCTGAAGCAATAATTGCTACTTGTCTGTCCATCCAAACGCAGCTGAAAGTAAATTTTATTAATTTTTCGGTTTATACAGAAAACCAAAAAATGCATGTTATTGCAAAGAAAATTGGAGCCATTTCGATTGGTACTAAAACAAGTTTAATTAATCCTATGAGAAATGTTGTGTTGTATTCCCTGCCCATCCAAAATCTTAAAGAAAAATTTCGAAACTTCTGACAGATCGTCGTCGTTGACATTAGGTTTCTTGGAATTATACTAACCATATGTACGAAATGATTTGGAAAAAGCTTTATTTAGCAAAAATTAGCGGAGAAAGGTTTGAGATTTGCGATGCAATTAATTTTTTAATTAACACCGTTTCAGAAGGATTAAAAAAAGATATTAACTATTTAACGTTTTACCCATTCATTGAAGATGAAAGATATATTTTTTGTACGCAGAAAAATACATTGTTAAATGGTGTAGTTGATGTAACGATTATTAGTACTGGCCTTTTGGCACAATTGTTTGACAGTATCGGGATTGTGGAATATAAATCATTGTCCAATGATTTGAGTGACGCGATATTTATATTGCAGGCTCAAACGGAGTTAGATAAAAATCTTTCTAAAGAAGTTAAAAACGTTTTTCTATCCTTAAAGTCAATAGAAATGGCTTTAATATACATATAATGTATAATCCCGAATTAAAATTGATTGTGAGTTGTTTCCAAACTTTCGACTGTCACAGCGCTAAATCCTTTACTCTGCTGCCCGTCAATCGACAATTTAATGTAGATATTAAAGCGAGGCAGGCTGATAAAGTCATCGTAAGTAAACTTCGGATAAAACTCCTTTTCCAGTATTTTGGCATCATTTAATCCCACTTGAAATGAAATCAATGTTCCCACATTTCCCAATATTGCGTTCCTTGTGTCAGCTTCCAATTGGTCAAGATGCTGATTAGTGAGGAACAGTCCCAATCCATATTTGCGTACCTGCGGTAACATGCTTGCAAAGGAGGTGCTGACGAAATTTTGTGCCTCGTCGATAAATAAATAATACGGCTGGCGCTTGTCTATTGGGATAGCGGCTCTCCGCATTGCTGCGTTTTGGATGCTAGTGATAATAAAGCTACCAAGTACTGTCGACACGTCCTCGCCAATCATTCCTTTTGAAAGATTACACAAAACAATTTTATTACTATTCATGCATTCTTCAAACGAAATACTTTGCTGTTGACCGAAGATGCCCCGTAGAATGTCGTTTTCAAGTAACACGCCGATTTTATTTAAAATAGGCAATATGGCACTTGCTTGAGCAGCAGAAGAATAGAGATTGTACTCTGTTTTCCAAAAGGAAAGGATATATGGATTGTTGGTATGGGATAATACCTTATACCGGAATTCCAAATCAGTCAGAAGCGCGTTTATGTCCAACAAACTGCCTTGCGGATACTCCATTATAGATAGTATCGCCATACGCAAAATCCGTTCGAGCTTGCTGCCCCAGGCGTCCGCAAACAACTTGCTGAATGTCGTTATCATTTCAGACGCAACCAATTGCCGTTGGGTTTCAGGAATGTTGTATAGTGGATTAAAGGCCGGTAATGCAGTTCTTTCCGTTGCATTGAAATAGATCACCTCTTGCTTGCGATTGTCAGGAATTTGGCGCAAGATCGCTTCAACGGTGTCGCCGTGAGGGTCAAGCACGCAAAAACCGTGATTTTTATATATGTCATCGAGCGCCATATTAATTAAGAGATGCGATTTACCCATCCCTGTCTTGCCCAAACAATAAATGTGGTGCAGGCGGTCGGCAGGCTTAATTCCAAACAGTTTGTTTTGATTGTGCCAATTGGTTTTTGCAATTGGCGTGAATGATTTTAATTCATACATGCACCAAGCTTAATGAACGGTTAGCTGTGAAAGTAGTATCACTTTTTCAAACCAAACCTTGAAAAAGTGATACTACTTCCATTAATTGACTGATGGGAAGATACAGGGATGCAAATCAGTGAAGAACGCCTCTTGGCATTTATAGAACTATATGAAAAGGAGTTTGGCATTACGCTCACTCGGAGCGAAGCCCATGAAAAGGCTTTGTTGCTAATGCAATACGGCGGCTTATTTATCCAGCCACTTGCAGAAATAGACGAAAATGATATAAATAATATGTCGAACATAAGTGATTAACCTGTCTTTTTTGTCCTGAAAAGAGGTAACGGGATCGCTTATGTTCGACGACAAAAGTGGCTTCCTGTTACCTCTTTTCAGTTTTTTATGAATGAAGAAAAAATAGTTTATATACAATATGCGCGTAAGTCGTCCGAAGGGGAAAATCGGCAAACTTTGTCGATACCTGCTCAATTAAGTGACAATGAAGAAAAAATCATAAGGCCACACGGCTTGACTATTCTAAAAACTATAACGGACGAGGCGTCAGCGTCCATTCCAAATAACCGACCGGGGTACGCGGAAATGGTAAGTCTATTGAAACGTGGTAAAGCCACGGGGATTGTGGCGTGGCACATAGACCGCATTGTTAGAAACGAATTGGAGGACGGCGAAATCCGTTGGATGTTGCGTTCAGGCATGATTAAGTCAATTTGGACACCGACCCGAGAATATCGCAAAGAAGACAATACGTTGTTGTTGGGAATTGAAACAAGTATGGCATCGCAATACACCATAGACCTGTCGCTTAAAGTCAGAAGGGGTAACAGAAAAATGTGGGAATTGCGCGGTCAGCCAGGTGGCGTAGCAAAGCTTGGCTATCTGAACACAAAATTCCAAGAGCATGGCAGTAACTACCTAATAGCAGACCCTGAGCGGTTTCATATATTGAGAAAAGGATTTGAATTGCTTTTGAGCGGTAAATATAATGTGCCAGAAATCCACGCAAAACTTACCAATGAATACGGACTAACATCCCGAAAAACGAGAAAAATGGGGGGTAAACCTGTGGCTCTTAACGTCCTTTATAGAGCATTTAGCGACCCCTATTATAGTGGTTTTTTCTACCGTGACGGGAACTTGTACAAAGGTTCCTATCCACCAATGATTACGGTTGAGGAGTACAATATTATACAGAAGATTTTGGGACGCAAATTTAAGCCAATGCAACAAAAACACGAGTTTGCTTTCACTGGCTTAATGAAATGCGGGACGTGTGGGTGTTCTATCACGGCTTCTCGAAAAACAAAATTGATAAAATCAACAGGACAATATAAAGCCTATACTTTTTATCACTGCACCAGGCGCAAAGGGAAAGAAGCTTGTAGTGAAAAACGCTATACAACTGAAAAGGAAATGATTAACCTCATCAGTGATGAAATATCCAAACTCAACCTAATACCAAAATTTAAAGGGTGGGTAGCGGATACATTCGCAGATCAGTTTCAATTAAAACTGAAAAAAGACAAAACTCTTTTGACATCCGCGAAAACGTTAGAACATAAGCTACAATCAGAAATCGACCGCCTTATTGATTTAAGAATAGGTGGTGAACTAACTGAAGAACAATATAAGCTGAAGAAGGCCCAGCGCGAATTTGAGCTTCTTACAGTGCAGGAAAGAATTAAAAGAACGGAATCTGGAGTTAACCTCCAACAAAATAAAATTGATGAAATAATAAACTTTGTAGAAGACCTTGCCGGCCGCTTTAAAATAGCAGATTACAAGGAACAAAGAAAGATATGTCACTATTTCGGTTGGAACTGGCTTTTAAAAGACAAAAAGCTAACATTTACAAGGTATAGTTGGTTTTATGACATGGCTAACCTAAAAGCTTACTTTGAAGCAAATAAAGAGGCGTTGGAACCGATAAAAAGCTATATAGAATTTAGGCAAAGTCCCTATTTTGAAAAGACAATTGCCACTTTGTGCGGAATGTGGGAACGCATTAGAACTGAGGATACCAAAACTTAAAGAAGCGTGACAAACATCCTATTTGCTCGTGGGTAATGTTTTCCCAATATATATGATTTTCGTTTGGCCAGGGTTAACAATGATTGACCAATCACCGTCTCCTTCAATTTCGTTGTCATCCTCAATATATAAAGCATATTGGGTGTTTGCATAAAATACAAAGTACATTGAACTATCAAGCCATTTTTTATTTGGCATTTTATTAGAGACAATCACACCCTGTTTATTATAAGTATGATTACGGACGTGAATGCGCCAATTACAATCTAAACAATCAGTCCAAAAATAAACCCCTCCCAAGTTTCTTGCTCTATACTGGTCAGAATACTTGTAAGTACTGTCTATGTGAATCCACGGCTTGTCACGGCCAGTTGAAATCACCAACTTATTTAGTTTCGTCTTTGGAACAATCTTAGGCCGGAAAGGTGGAATAACTTTTGGTCTTGTTGTATCAGTCTTTTTAATTTCGCTCTTTGCAACTTCTTTCACAACTATCTTTTCGTGAGGGGAATCAAGGGATCGCTTGACCAAAACCAGATTTCGTTTTTTATTATTGGTAGTATCCTGCGATGTTCCTTTTTGACCAAATGTTGAACCAAGAATAATTGTCGAGTGGTTGTTAGCTTTAATCTGTGGTTTGTTTGCCTTGGTCTTTGATTGATTTGCTGTCGAAGGTTGTTTTTTAGATATACCAGAATTAAGTCTTTTTATGTTACTAGCTAAAGGGGGCGTAACGGATTTCGTTAATGCGTGAATTTGTACAGCTTTATTGTTCTTATTGGCGCTATTATTTACGTTTACCGAATTATTAACAGTAGTTTTCGCGTGATTGTCGGTATTGATGTTTGCTGATAGTGCCCGCTCCTTGTCCTGCTCCAAAAACTTATTTGTTAAAACCCACAGCATAAAGCCGCCAACAATAGTTCCCAACACGCTGTATAGCCACTTTTTTTGGCTTGAAGTTAAAAAACTCCGGTTAGGAGTTTTTTTTGAAGTGGTCGATGGCTTTAATTGCTTTTCCAATGTTGTATAAACAAAAAAGTGAACTTAGAATTAACCAGCTTATAAATATAATGTTACTCGTCTTTATAATAAAATATATATAAATATTTTGAGATAGCACTATTATATTAATGATAAGTCCGGTATAAGCTAAAAAAAGAATGAACTTGTTAATTGAATTTCTCATGAATCGTCCCGTTGGTGACGATTATGAATTATTCAAAAGTTTCCCAATACCGCATAATAATCACCCCACGACTTATTCAACTTTTTTTATTATTATACACAGATATCCTGTCAAGTCAATGCTCTTCAGTAGCTTTTATTTTCGGGTTTGTGCGTTTTAAGGGGATTTGGAACCTATAAAAGCTAAATAGAATTTAGCATAGTCCCTTTTTTGAAAAGACAATTACCACCTTGTACGGACTGCGGAAAGGCATTAGGGCTGATCGGAACTAAAAGGGGTAATTTAAAGGTGTCCACACCGACAATGTAGAATTTAATGGAAGTGATAATAGTGGTATATAATAATGTCTTTCATATTTTTCAAAATCAACAGTTATAATTCCAAAAACTTTTTGAATCACCAGTGTTATTGAATCTCCAATCCTTCCAGATTGCCAGCCAAACTGGGCATGAAATACTACAACTGCTGCACTTACAGCCAAAATCGCATTCTCTAAAGTTGCAAAATTAAGATGCTCCTCTCTGTTATGTTTAGTTTTATTATAGGCATTATACCAAGGTAGGGACTGAGTTGGCCGCACAGAATCCCACCCTTTGAAAGGGGTAAAATGGGGATAATTTGGATATTGTTGGAGATATATCTCGTATGCGTCCAAAAGCATTGGCTGAAGCAACTTTACATAATCCTTTGTTGACCAACTCCCTGATACAGGATAATTATTTTCCTTCAAAACAGCTGATAACGAAGATTCTACTTCCATACAGGCTAGGAGTATAACCTCTCGTATCTTAAGACCATAGGTTGAAGAATTGTCTTGGTTCGGTTCAATTGTTTCAAACAACTCCTCAAGCTTGCCGAGTAGGATTTTTAATGAAACAAAAGATTGATTTAACTTCTCATTATCAAGGACATTTTTAAAGTTCGCTGGTCTCCACATTCTTTTATAAAAAGTACCTGGTACATAATCTGATTCCTCAGGTTTATCATCACCAAAGCTTTTTAAAACCCACTCTCTCAAGGTTATAGGCGATCCTCGTGATATTTCATAAAAAAGCGGTGAGCCACCTTCGTTTAGACTTACAGCAAAAAACACATCTCCATTCTGAAAAGCCACACCTTTGTGATGGTGAAACGATATCTCCCCAATAAAATCCCCTCCTGTTTTAGCAATAGGAAAAAAATTATTCTTAAAAAATAATACAGCCATAGAGATTATATGTCTAGTTCGATATTTCTTAATATACGATAAGTTAGAGCAAAGTCCTAACTATGTGATCCAAAAAATCCAACTGCTTTGAAAAGAAGTTTAATTTAAATGGTTTTTCAGTTCGATTCCCTGATTCCTTTTATTTTTGGTAACGATATATAAGCAAACTAATTTTTAGCAAACGCCTCGTGTAAGGTTATTATTTTGTAAGCAGTCGGCATATTTTGAATAGTCATTACTTCAACGTCAACCAAATAGGCTAAATGAAATGGGTTGCTATCACTATCTAACATAGTCTTTTTTGTTTCAGGGTTTTCAAACACAACCTTTAAAGAACCTGGATTTAATGAATCTATATACCCCTTGTCGATTGATTTTGACTTTTCAGAATATTTAGCAGAATCCCAATAAAAAGAACCTTTTCATGTATAAGTAAGGAATGTTCCTTTAATGACTTTTTTTGATTTGCTATACCGTTTTGAATGGCATTTGCCTCTACACTTGAAAAGGAAAAATTTATAATCGGATTATTGATATTAGTTGTATTATTTACCTCGCCTGTAAATATTACCTGTGAGCCATTATCTTTTGCGATAGGCTTAATTATGTTATTAAAGTTATTGCAATCAGTATAATCAAACTCCTTTGGCTTTTCTGTCATTCCTAAAAAGAAATCAAAACCCGCCTTCAAGAATTTACTATATTCTATTATTGAATTTGAATATTCAATAAAAGGTAATACCGGCACAACTAAATCCGTTAATATTGTTGTTATACTCCCTGTATTAATCTCCCTTACATAAAGCTTAGTTGTTTTTGACAACTTAAAATCTAAACTTTCTAAAAGAAATTTATAATATTCATTCCCGATAGCTTGAAATGAATCGGTAAAATCAGTTATTTCAACAGGTTTTTTGTTGTCTATTTTAATAACTAAGGTGGCCTCGGATGCCATTAGTTATTATCTTTTTTTTGAACCAGGTGGACAGGCTTTTTAGGATTTACAAAAAACAGACTAACGGCCTCGTCAAAAGTACCTTTAATGACAAGGTTACTTTTTTCATAAATGTTCGGGGCGTTTTTAAGTTCTGCTTTCTTCTTTGCCATATTCAAAGTTATGAAATTAGTTAGGATTGGCCAATGCCCTTTATGAATTTACTGTCGTAGGTAAAAATATCTAAAGAAAGCTTTGAAAAACATAGGGTTGAATTGTCGCAAGATAAACAATGACCTCTTTACCATCGCTGTCGATACATTTAGCTTTACGATCCTCAACTTCTTCAATAAAAATATAATGCTTGTGAGTGCTAAGTTTTAGCATAACCTTATCGCCGTGTTTAAATTCTGTATTTTCCATTTCTTAACTATAATTGATTAAACCGGACATTAATCCGGTTTTTTGTTTCGTTAAATATAGTGTAATTTTAAAATATGGAATTAAAGGAGTTCATAACCAATACAATCAAAGAGGTTGCAGATGGAATTTTAGAAGGACACGGATATGTAAAAGAAAAAAAGATCGGGGGGGTTAAACAACAAAAAATCAAAATAAATTTTGATGTGAATGTAGCCTCGGATGAAACAAATATATTGGGTGCTGGTGGTAAATTAGTAATAGCAAGTCTAATTTCTTTTGGTGCTAAGGCTGAAAACAAAACTGCAAATAGTCAGTATAATAAAATTCAGTTTTCTTTAGAGGTTGATATGGAAACGGGCAAATATTAAATTAGTTTGTCCCAACTCGTATGTTTTTACCTTATTTATTTAAATGTAGTATTCCTTTATTTATGAAAATCAATAAAAGATACTTATTGTATCGATACTGTATTTCAGTAGCTGCTGGGTTGCGTTAGACAATATCTTCGGTTTTTTGAATTTCGGGAGAGAAAAACATATCAATAGTTTAGAAGTGATTTCTGTTTATCAAAATAGGACATTCATTCTTCCCAATCTTACAAAAAGGTCGCCAAGTTTTCGTTTATGTTTTTTACAGCTTTTCAAGCACAAAAAATATAAACCGGCTGATATTCGCTATCGCGAATGCCGAACTTGTCACTCTTTTTGTTTGAGAAAGGTCATCATTCATATTCGCTCCCGCCTGACTTTTACACGTTTTGCTTAAAACTCAAATCGCTCATTCTTCGCATTCTCTCGTTTTTCGCCTCAACAAGAAAAAGTCCCGGCGCTCATTGTGTTTGGCTCGCCTGCTCTGTCGCAAAAGGCTTCACAAAGGGTATTAGTATAGATTGATTTGTTTGGTCAATACCCTTTTTTCGTGTAAGACATACCAGTCAGACGCTACGCTTCCTCTGCCTGGACCTTTTGCTCCGCTCGCAGACAACTTCGTTACTCTGCGTTGTCTCGAGACGGCTCGCATGTATGGAGGTGAAATTACGAGCTTATAAATGTTGTATATTTATAACGCGTAATAGGCAAGCGCTATACCAAATAAATACACATATGAATAACCTCACTACCTATATTGGCACTCATAAGCGTTGGATTGAGATTGGACCTATTAATATTCCAAATATTCCTGCTGATAGGATTTGGGATGGATTATCATGCGAATTCATTATTTATTCCAATGAAAAAAGAAACAGGATTGGAGAACTGCAACCGGAATATAACCAGGATAATTCGATATTGGGAACTTTTTCGTACCTTTTTGGGATAACATTGCTCAATTTAAAGGCGAGAAGCCGTTACCAGAAGGTGAAATGTCCGATTTGAGAGATGTTATTAAGTCAATGATAGTATTTCATTATGGAACAAATACAACGGACAATTTAAAAAAATTAGACGGCACGCAATAGGATATCCTTGACTACGACGCAGCTGCAAAAGATGCGACTAGGAGCGGTCGGGATATTTTTTTTGTTTTAATAATCACTACCTTAGGCAACAAAACATATCGACATGAGCAAAACAATTTATGCAGCTAAACCCACAGCGGGCATTTGCCTGTTGTTCGCTACCTTATGTTTACTTATCCAGGGATGCGCGAGCCGTGGATATTTACAAGGTTCTGTAGAAGGCTATCATGAAACCACTTCAGGGCCGTCGTACCCGGAGAGTTCTCCGGACAAAGACGATCTCGGTATAAATCTCGGCCTCATCATGATGGGCGTTCCTGAACCTCCTGAGGCTTATCGTGGTTCTGCCAATCTAAATTACATCCAGGGCAATGACATTGTATACGCGGCCAATAACCTTAACGCGGCTTACTTGTCAGATAAAGCTCCGTTGCGCAACGTTACCAAACCGGCAACACCGGCTTACAACTTTATGGACCACCTGAATTACATGGGCGGCTTTGAATTTATAACAAAAAACTCCAACGATGGGGGAACAAATATCAGGCTGAATTACCTTGAGGTACCTTTTTATGGCATATACCAGGAACGCCTGTTGTCAGGTATTGCCTTCGGCGGACTGGGCCCTTACGTGGCTTACGGCATTGGCGGCAGTACCAGCGACACGTTTAACAACAAAACCACATCCATGAGCAGCTTCGACAGCACCAACGGTCTGAAACGCTTTGACGCCGGCCTAGATCTGACGCTCGGTTATCGCGTGCACAACAGTTTTTACTTTAACCTGGTTTACAGTCACGGCTTTGCCAATACCCTTCGCAATAGCTTTGGCGACAAAACCCGCAACGCAGGCTTCAGCCTTAATTTTGGCTATCCGATCAGCAATCTGGTAAAACTAGTTAAGAAGTGATTTTTTTATCAAAATAAGGCATTCATTCTTCCCAATTTCACAAAAAGAATCGCCAAGTTTTCGTTCATTTTTTTTACAGCTTTTCAAGCACAAAAAACATAAGCGGTTATATTCGCTATCGCGAATGCCGAAAAGGTATTAGTTTTGGATTGATTTATTAGGCTAATTACCCTTTTGTTCGTGTAAGACATACCAGTCGGACGCTACGCTTCCTCTGCCTGGACCTTTTGCTCCGCTCGTGGACAACTTCATTACTCTGCATTGTATCGAGACGGCTAGCATATTTAAATAAGGTAACGATATACAAGTTGGGACAAACTAATTTCTTGAGGTTTTTTATTGTATTCTTAAATACTCTCTTTACATTTATGGTATAAATATAAAGCCATGGAATACAAAAAGCTTTATCAGGATTTGACCGACCGTATTCTCCAGGGGAAAGGCCAGAGTACACCCCAACAGAGACAAGCCGCTTTTGATAATGGCGATTTGCCGAAACCCTTAAACACACTCATCAATAAAGTGGCGCACAGCGCTTATAAAATAACCGATAGCGATATTGCAGCGGCAAAAGAAACTGGCGTAACCGAAGATCAATTATTTGAATTGATTATTTGCGGTGCCGTAGGTCAAGCGTCTAGGCAGTATCAAAGTGGTTTGGCTGCTTTGGGTGAAGCAATAAATAAAGGAGATTACCATGCGTCTTGAGATATTAAATAACGGCTACAAGTTTGGTACAAAAGTATTGTTCGGTATCATCAAACTTTTCTCGGGGTATCCTTTACCTGACGCGGCAAAGCTGGTCTTTTACCGTCCCGATTTTTATGGCGAGCCTGCAAAGCAGTTTACACAACACGTTATGCGTGGAGCCTCTGAATGGTCTGTAGGTGACCGCGAAATGATGGCGGCCTACGTTTCCAAACTGAACGAATGTGCATTTTGCATTAAGGCGCATACGGCAACCGCAACAGGGGCTTACCATGATCCGAAAAAGGTTGAACAGGTACTAACGGATGTTGAAAATGCGCCTTTAACGCCTGCACTACGTGCCACCTTGCTGATGATCGGAAAATTAACAAGGGAGCATGCGGTTAATACCGATGATGTACGGGCTGTCACAGCGGCGTCAGTTAGCCTGCAGCAGATTGAGGATGCCCTGGCAGTTTGCTTTGCCTTTAATATAACTAACCGTTTGGCCGATGCCTTCGACTTTTTTGTACCATCAGATGACGCGTTTGAGGCCGGGGCAAAATACTTGCTCAAACGCGGGTACGCGTAACCGCTGTTGGGCTCTTTTGATTTCGGCAAGTTTTGATTTTTTTTCCGGCATGAACGAAGTTTAAAAATAAAACTTATCCTGATTTTTCGAGCCAATCCGGCTTGCAGGGGTTTGGCTTAATTAATTAGGGGTAAGTCAACTATAAAGGTCGACCCGGCATGGAGGCAGCTTTCTACGCTAATTTGTCCGCCGAGTGTCTCTACTTGTGTCTTAACCATATATAAACCCATGCCTTTCCCGTCCACCGATGTATCAAAGCGACGGTAGAGTCCAAAAAGCTTGTCGCCGTTATACTCTAGATCAATACCTTTGCCGTTGTCCGCGAAGTGAATGCTAACTTTATCGTTTTTTAGATAACTGGTAATTCGGAGCAATAGCTTTTCTTCCGGGCGTTTGAATTTGATGCTGTTGGAGATCAGGTTGTAAAAAATGCTGTAGATATAATTTTTCAGGCTGATCACCCTATCCGCAGTTTGAAAATCGCATTTGATCTCGATCAGGCCCTGTTGTACATAGGTGTCGAAGGTTATTTTGATATCCTCGGTGATCTGCGTAAAGGAAACTTCCTCCATTTGCTCGTGTACCTGTTGCTTGATATCCAGAATTACGTTGAGATCGGTAATAACATTGTCCAGGCTTTGTACGGAGGCGCCCAGGCGGGAGATCAGGGTCGCCAGTTCGGCATCATCATCCGGCCCCATCGCTAGCAACTGGGACAAACCCATGATATTGGCTACCGGGGCACGCAGGTTGTGCGAGATAATATACGTGAACTGTTCCAGCTCTTTATTGCGCTGGATCAGGTTCTCGGCGGTCTGCATCAACTCGTCCCCGCTGGCTTTCAGGTTATCCTTCATGGTCAGCAGTGCTTTTCCCAAAATGTCTTCTTCGCTTAAGGGGCTAAAATGCATCGAAAAGTCCCGTTTGCCGATCTCATCGGCAAAGATGGCCGTTTCCCGCAGCTTGTTGGAGAGTTCATTAACGGAGCGCACCATCGTGCCGATCTCGTCGCGGTTGACCGGTAGGTTGACTGTATCCAATTTGCCTTTGCCCAGATCATTCACCATTTTAATAATGAGGTTGATCGGCTGGGTAATGATAGACGTCAGGTAAGAGGACAAAAATACACCCATGATAACAATGGCGATCGCCAGGATCAGGACCAAGGTCCTTAACCGGATGGAATAAGATTCGAGGTTCTGGTACTCCCGGTCCTTAATTTCCCGCTCACGGGTATTGACCCGGTCCAGTAAACCGATCAGCCGCGTGGTCCGCGGGATCACTTCATCTTCCAGTGTTTGCTCGGCGGTCAGTTTGATCACCGGGTCATCATAATCTGTGAATTTACCCAGCGAGGCCATGATCCCTTTTTCTATCGTCAACAGGTCTTCAAAGCCTTTGAAAACCTGCCGGAGGCTATCGGTCATTTTAGGGCTGCCCAACTGAATAAAAAGGCTGGCCAGTCGCCGTTTTAGGTCCGGATATTTGGTTTGATGAAGTAGCTGCAAGGAATGTTTATCCTCCTGGTTTGAGCGCAGGAAAACCCAGTTCGTGGTGTACATTTTAGATTCGATCAGCAGGCTCTGGAGTTCGCTCAGCCCCTGCTGCGACGGGTCGATCATCGTAGAGATATGCACGGATAGCTTTTTGCTTTTATTTAACGTAAAGTTCGTGACTATGCCGTTGATCACAAATAACGCGACCAGGACCAGGAAACTCCAGTAAATTCGGTTGCGGATGCTGACGCCCATGCTTTTTTTATTTTAGAAATGAAAATTAAGGCCGCCCATAACGCGGATCGGATCTTCCGGCTGGCCATAAAAGAGTTCCGTATTCCTTTTGTCCAGATCCATATTATACCCTACGCTACGGTATTGCTTGTTCAGGGCGTTGGTTACATTGATAAACACCGAGAGTTTTTTACTGAATTGGTAACGTGCAGATAAGGTTAACAAGGCATAACCGGGAATTGTTTGCAGGCGAATGTCCGTACCCAGGGTGTCCCTTACGCCGGGAAGGTTTTGCCGGCCCATGATCAGCAATCTTGGCGAAAAGGTAAATTTCCCTACCTGCATATCGGTACCGATGCGGAACATCCAGGGAGAAATAAAAGGTAGCTGTGCATCATAATGGCCGGCTTTACCCTCGGTAGCGGCATTGTCCACTTCGCCGTTGACATAGCTTAAAGAAGCATAGGTATTAAAAAAAGCGCCCCCGATGCTGTGTTTTAAATTCAGCTGCAGGCTGCCCCCGTAATTTTCCTGCCTGCCTTCGTTGACAGAGACCTCGATAAAGTCCACATGGGCACCGTCAAAGGTGTTGTTATAAAGCTGAGTGGACCCGTTATCATTGGCTGTAGTTTGCAGACCATTCGACAGGGTATAATAGCCGTCCGCGGTAAGCGTAAAGTTATCGGTGATGTACTGGCGGATATTCAGTTCAAAATTATGCGAACGGATGGATTGCAGGTTTGGATTGGGCAGATGCAAAAAGGAAGAACGATAAGTGCGCCCCGAATCCGCGGTGGTAAATGAACCGGACTGCGCATAGGTGTTCGAGGGTGACGGGGCCAGGTAAGCGCTGCCATACAGGAGTTTGATGGTGGTGGCAGATAAGAGTTTGTAAACTACACCGAAGCGCGGTGTAAAGCTGCTGCCGTACCGCGAGTTATTGTCATACCGGACAGCCAGGGTAAAACTCAGCTGCTTTACCGGGGCATACTGCGCCTGGAAAAAACCGCCTGCATTAAAATAATTGATATGATAAAACTGGGCCGCAAGGCCCTCGGGGCGGTAATAACTATCCGTTCCGGAATAGCTGCCCTGGATATTGCCATTGGGATTTACCGGGTCGTCCAGGTCAGCGCTTTGCGGTATGGAATTAAAGCTTTCGTAGCTGCCGCCTGCCGTGAGGTTTAATTTACTGTTTGCTTTATAATCCAGTTGTTCTTCTGCTTTTATCGCGGAGGAAGCGGCATAATTATAATCCGGCACCAGCGAGCCGAACACATCCCTGGAACTGGATTGCGGATCCATGATGTAGCTGCTGGCGGTGAGCAGCGTAGTAGAAACAAAATTATGCAGTTGTTTTTTGTAACCGGCGCTGGCGGTGGTGATGCGCTGGCCCATAAATAAATTTTTATTATAGAGGGCATTGCTGGTCGTAAGGCCGTAGGCGCTCGGTGTCCGGGCATAATTGGAAAACACAGAAAAAGTAAAATCATCCAGATTCAGGGCAACATAGATGTTATAGGCTATCGTGGGGGCCTGGTAGGCCGGGGTAAACGGTATAGCGGGTTTAATCGGCCCGTATATCGTATTAAACGCACCCGTTTGGAAAGGTGTGCTGCTTAATTGCGGATCATTAGTATATATCTTGGTATAATCCGGCTGGTTGTCGTAGTTATATTGACCGGAAACGGTAAGGCTGGAAGCTGTTCCTAATCTTTTGGCCAGGAATAAGGTATGATTGATATAGCCATAAGTTCCTGCCATTGCAGTAGCATCCATGATCAAATCCTTATTTGCAGGTAGTTTTTTGGTAATGATATTGATCACGCCTGAAACCGCGTCCGCCCCGTACAGCGCCGATGCCGCTCCATATACGATTTCTACCTGCTCTGCCAGGTCCACGGGGTAATTTTCCATGATCGGCATGGCTTCATTGGTCGGGGATGATATCTTAACGCCATCCAGCAGGATCACGAAATTCTGCTGTCCCTGTATCCCGCGGACCGTAACACTATTCCTGGACGCCGGTGTTATTTTGTCATCCACTTTCATATCCGGCAGGTCAAGGATCAGATCAAGCAGGGATTGGTAGCCGCGCATACGGATTTGTTCCTTGCTGACCACTATAACCGCCGCCGGGGCCATGTCGGAATTCTGCGAAGTTTTGCTGGCAGTAACGACTTTGACGTTCAGGAGCTCTTTCAGGCTCAGGTCTTCCAGTTTCGTACTGTCCTGGCCATAGCAGCAGTGGCAAACCAAACTCAAGGTAATTGCACAAAAAAAGGTTCGGTAAATGCTCATATTTTCGGGGTATTGGCGATTACGTTATCATTAGTTATCAGAGTGGCCAGCTTCAGCAATTCGGAAGCGACATTCATATTCCTGGAAAGGATGTTGTTTTTATTGATCTCCAGCTTCAGGCGGTCATCCACGATAATAAAGTTGATACAGGAACCTTTTTTTGCCAGGCCGTTCTCTTCCGTGATCAGCAAAACAGGCCGGTCAGCGGTCAGCGCTGCGATCCGCTTCAAGTTCCGGCTTTCTTCCTGGCTGATAAAAAGTATTTGGCACGTATAGGAAGCGGCATTTGCTGAAAGTTTTTTGACGACTATCCTTTGGCCACCCACAGACTTATTGGCTGTTAAAGCACCCAGTTCCTCGTACAAAGGAGAGTCACCAACGATACCAATGGTAAAATCTCCCGGCTGCCTGTTGTCGGGCCACTGAATGTATTTGGTGAAGCGATAGATAATGTTGGCGTGGACCTTGTAGTCAGTTGTCTGCCCGTTGCAACTTATAGCAAAGCCCGACAGCATAAGGAATGCGCATAGCTGTTTGAAGAACTGCGTTAAAAAGCTGCTTGCAGCCTTTGAGGGTAAATAATTGACCTGCATCATTTAGCCGGCATGTAAAAATATCGCGCGCTAAAACAAACAATTGCTACTTTCTTTTGCATCTTGCTTTATTTATTTAATTATAAGTAAAAGTAGCATCTCCCGCCCTGCTCAATAGTGATGGCTGTCACTAAATAACCTGATTGCGATCACTTGCTTGGTGTGATAGAGACCTGACACTAAACGGCAGAGAGCAAAAGTTAGTTAAACACCTAGGTATAAACAAAGCCTATCCTTTTTGAAGGAAAAGTTAAAAAATTAAACTAATAATTATTTGCTGTATACGGACGGCCAGGTAAAAAGTTAGGTTACGCCTAAGCGGCATGTGGGTTTAGTTCCTTCATGTAACACGAAGATGCACCGTTCTACATCGTTCCGGTTTTCACTGCTTACAAATATTATATTTGCAGCGGAGGCGATTTTTCCAAATCCTATGATTTCTACTGCAAATGGTAGTCCTTTGAGAAAATGGTAGATTATTAACGGCGATTCAATGTCCCCCGCCTTCCGATGATAAATAATTTAAGTAGTTTAACCGGGTTGGAATAAATTTGCGCATTCGTCCAACTAATAAAATCTCTCGCGGTAACTTGATTGATATGCTATCTATATGATGTCGAAAGCAAAGGTTCAAACTAGTCCCATTCCCGTACTAATACTTTCGCCACAAGGTCGCGGAGGGTTGGCCGAAAATTTTTGTGGGGCAGACTCAATACTGCAATGGCCATTTTCGGTACATAAATTACTTTATGCTATTTCAGAAATGCTCACATATCCGGTACCACTTTCTTAAGAGGCATTAAGATTATTGCCACCATATGAGGTTGTTTTCTTTATCGCTTCCCAAATCCAAACTCGTTAGTAGTTTCAATTAAAATCAACCATAGGCAACAGTGATCTTATTGACATTTAGCAGTAAAGCATTTCATTCTTGCTATTATTTGTAATGACAATAAATTAATGGAAAGTTTTGCACTTTCCAAATCAAATTTTAATTTTATGTGATAATGTATAAACCTGCATTACCCTTATATCCTTCTTTCTTAACCAGTGTCATTAACGTTTAAAATGCTTTGTTATGAAAAAAACAAACAACTTTAACCCAATTTTTATTGTCGTGTTGATTGCGGGCTTGTTAACCGGATGTGCTGAAACACACCAGGAGGCTATCGCCTCATTGGATATTAGCACCATGCACTTTAATGGTGTTTCGGATTTTACCGTTGTAGGTGAGCGAGAGTTACCAAATCTCGGCTACCTCGTAGTTGAGGACCTTTTGATCGGATTAGCCGATAATCCATCAGGTGCCAACACAAATAAAGGAGGCCCTTATTATGCGTCCGCTGGATTCATTGAAGAAAATAATCGCCTTTCGGGGCTTTATTTTGTTTCGCCGGGGAAAGTTGCGAAGAAAACTGACTTTTTTTCACTGTCGGAAGAGTTGGAATTTGTCGGGAAGGGCGACAAGGAAAACAGCGGCAATGGAACTAGCAGCAATAGCCTTTATTACCTGGAGATACCCATTGTAATGAATTATAATCACATAATGAGTAATGGCAATGCTCTTAACGGCGGAGTCGGCCTGTATGCCGCGTCTGGATTGTTTGGTCATTACTCCAGCACTTTTAATGGAATGACAACTTCGGGAAGCATAAAATTTGGACCTACCGCCGATTATGACCGAATGGATTATGGTATTGTGCTGAAGGCTGGGTATACCTTTTCAAAGAAAATAAGTGCTTTCCTCAACTATGACTTTGGGGTGAGGAACATTTATAGCCCCGAAGATAAGCTGTTTAATCGCAGTCTCGGCATTAATGTTGCTTACCGGATAAAATAACTGCCGGAAGATTGATTGAATTTTGATGATAATTCTGCTGTTACTATAACTGTTTGGATGTGTGGGGCCCTTTAGCAAGAGAAAACAAAGACGCTCATCTTGTTTTGCCCACTGCTCTGTCAAGGTAATAGGGTTAATGGTTTATTAGTAAATACCTTTGTTTGTGTAAGATATACCAGTCGGACGCTACGCTTCCTAAACTTTTTGCCCAGCTCGCACCAACACAGGGAAACAGAGTTGGCTTGGACAGCGCGCATTATTCAAGTATTAAATATCATTCACGTTGGCGGATGGATTTCCATGAATAGCGGATTCTTCTGCAAAATCACTGGCTCTTCCCAAAATCGTAAAACTTTCAGCAACTACCTCGGTGATATACTTTTTAACCCCGTTTTTATCTTCAATTGACCTGGTATGAAGCTTCCTTCCACATAGATCAGTTTCCCTTTTTTCAGTGTCCTAGCTGCAGTTTCAGCCAATGCACGCCACATGATAATGTTGTGCCATTCGGTTTGTTCAACCTTGATACCGTTTTTATTAAATATTTCTGTGGTTGCCAGCGGGAAGCTTGCTACCGCTACATTATAGATAAGGTATCTTAATTCGGGTTCTTTGCCCAAATGGCCCACCAAGATCACTTTATTAATTCCCGACATACCTAGGTTGTTTTGAAGGTAGATCAAATTGTAAGCAACCACGAAAGAGGACGCTAAGCTGGTATAGGTACAACGGACAGGAATTTGTATGCATCATATGGGCTATTAAAAAATAGTAAAAGAAGTCCTAGGAATAGTGAATTAGCGGACTTTTAGAAGAGTAAAGGCTAAATATACTCTATTTAATTGACAACCATCAATTAACTCATCGTTATTTTAGATTGTACATTAGAGAGAGGGCAATGGTCATGCTAATAGGTCGGTCACTGTCTTTTTTAGTATATTGGCAGCTATTTCAAAGCAAGTATTCCATACTTGCATTTTGTGATAAGGTTTAGGTTAAAGCCCCCAAACTGCGAGAGTAAGGGGGCTTTTATTGTTTCGACACTTTAAAACGTTTATCCGAAAGTACCCTTGTTTAGACTTCCGTTTTACAAGTACCGTTGTCTTTACATTTTGAACTTATAATTCATAAAGGCTAAAATAAGATAAGTGACAAAATGAACCCCTAAGCGAGACTGTATTTGTGTTTTTGCTACTTTAAAATTCTAAAAACATTTTAATTAAAGCTGTGTAAATCAATTAGGAGCGACAATTTCGAAATTTTTATGGAGTAAGGAGCCGAAGGATGCCGCCCATCCAATGACGGGCATTTTTAGTTGTTTAAAGTTTTTTTATAAAGATGGAAACCGGCAAACTTTCGGAGGAGGAAATACAAGAGGCATTAAAAAGCGACCCGAAGGCAATTGAGTTCAGGCAATTGATTGAAAAGATCGATAAAATGCTTGGGAAAACCTATTCCGAAAGAATAGAGACAGAATACTGGGACTACGTTAATGATAAATATAGAAAGTAAAATATTGCATTACAGATAGATTATTTGCCGCAACCCAATTCATGTCATTACCGTCCTAGGCAATATCTTAATATAAAAATGGGTTCGTCTGCTCGCCTACGAATCCCAGGTTAGCCGTTTGTTATAATCGTATGCCACCAGTCACTTAGTGATTTTCTGATAAATGAATACGAGCATATAGGTAAGCCAGCAGCTTCCAACTAAAATCAAAATTGCGGTGATCATATGGTAAATAATAAATACTCTGCCCCGATGTGCGAAACAGAATATTTTTATAAAAATTAACTATTAAACAGGTAATACGAAAAGACAGCAAAAAAGGGTGTATTTTTCACAAAAGGACAACCTTTTTGAATTTGTCGCCACAGATACTGTGCTGAAATTAACCGATAAGGTATGCTGCCAAAAGAAATTTACCGGTAATATAGCTATTCACATGCGTTCCTTCAGGGTCCTGATCGCTTCAGTGATTGCTAAGTCTTTGGCTTTGTTTACGAAATCCGATGGTCGGTCTAAAATTTCATCTAATATGAAAATGCCATCATCTCCTTTTCGGGTAATATAATAAACACAAAATGCCGCTGCAACGCCAAGCATAAATGTCTTGAAATGGCCCATAACTCTACTTTTTTAAGGAATAGCAAGTGTAATGCCAACCGAGTAGCTCTACAATATTAGCGGGCACAAAATAGGTTGATAAAACCCCCAAACAGCGACTGGAAGGGGGCTTTAGTTGTTGTGATGTGGCTTAAATTCTGACAATCGAATGTACAAAATATTCCAATGTGAAAATAGTTTTTATTCTTTATCATTGGTTTGAAAAATGGCTTATGCTCTTTTTCCGCTAATGGAAAGACCGTATCTCGACAACAAAAGCGAACAGCACTTTGAAATTGATGCAACGAAGTGTTTTAACACTTACTAAATTCTTACATACAACGGCTTTTACGTAACTTTCAAACCAGTCTCCGAAATAATATAATCGGTAATACCGGATGAGTAGCGATATAGGTAATGATATCAATAAAATAAACACGCGAAATTAACACCCCAGCTAATGAAAACTATCTTGATTGTCGAAGACGACATCGATATTATTGATACTATTCGGTTTGTCCTGATGAATACGGGTTACGTGGTTCTTTCAACAATGAATTCAACGCCAATGTCGTTTATTGAGGAGTTAAAGCCAAATCTAATTCTATTGGATTATCATCTGCATAATTTGTCAGGAAAAAACTTATGTATTGCGATCAAAACCAATTATAAAACCTCTGATATTCCGGTTATTTTTATTTCCGGAGACGCAAACATCCCGTATATTGCTGCTAAATGCGGTGCCGACGCCTTTATTGAAAAACCGTTTGATATTGACAAGTTGATTTTCACAATTGAGAGATTTTTTTAAGATGGGCAGGTCTCAAGAAACTCGGGATCTCCGTCAATATGTTTTTAACAAATAGATATTATAGCAACTCTATGATATGCCACTATTTAAGAACAGGTTTATGCACACCAGTTTCTTTGAGCCTTCGCAATTAGGCTTCGACTTTTACAGGTTTAGAAATATAGTTATCCATGCCAGCCTTTAAACACGCTTCACGGTCTTCAACCATAGCGTTGCTGTCATCGCTACAATGGATAGTTGTACGCTAAGTTTTTCCGGATATAACGCGTAGCTTCCAATCCGTCCATTTCGGGCATTTGGACATCCATCAATATCATGTCATAGAACTTTTCGGCAAGCATGGCAACCGTTTCACGCCCATTTATTGCAAGCGCCGGCAATATACTCCAGGTTGTCCAGAACTTTCAATAACATTTTTTGGTTTATCAGGTTATCTTCCGCTACCAAAATATTTAGCGGATACATTTTAGCGAAATCCTGAGTAAGAAGTTGCTCGCGTTTTGGCTCGTTATCAATTTACCTTTTGACTGGGTTCATGTAACTCGTTAAAATTATTCTTCCTAAATGCTTTTGTTTAATCGGCTTTGTCAATACTTGCCGCAAAAATCTGGTATTTTTTTCTTGTTTCGTCGTCAATAGAAAAGATAGCGGCATGGCATTCTCGAATAATTACCACGTTTGTTTTAGACTATATGTACTTTGCAGACATCATTAACAAGGATTATGGCCAAATAGGATTGAAAACACTTTGGGTCGAGGCAGCGTATGTTGGTTTATGCTGCTTCTGTAATTGGAAATGATCATAGCAATTAGGCCTCATAATTAATTTCGGTACGATATACAAGTTGGGACAAACTATTTTTTAGGGTCAACGTGTATCATTATATAATTAAACGATGGGTAAGAAATGCCATCTTTAATAAAAGGATCGACTTTGAATTTATACTTAGTTAAAAGTTGATTGATTTCGGGAATAAATGGCACTATAACGCTATCAGTGAACTGATTTTTTTGCAGGATGTAACGTACCCGTTAGTATCGATCATGAATGTTAGTATTCCCTCCGTGAAAACAGTATCAGTAAATTTCCGCCATAATTATTTTGGACTTTTTAAGTTCTGTTCAAGTTGCTTGATGATCTCATCATAGCATTTGATTTTGAAATCGAGGCAACAGCAAGCTATCTCAACATTATTGCCCGAAAAGGTTACCACGGGGAATTGTCCGTGGATTGAGCATGATGTCTTTTCAATCTGAATTTTAACTTTAGCTTGAAAATTCATGACGAGTGGATAAGTTATAAAGGTAGGTAATATCTAATAAATACAATATATGAATAGTATTGCTTCAATGACTATATTAGGAATCAGGACTACAAACTAATTCCGGTCCTGTAAATCCTGAAGTTCCGAGAATCATTCATGAAAATTGTACATAAGTTAAGAAAGCGGTGATAATCACAAGGCTAAGTGAATTTTTAAGTCCTGTAGGGAAATGTATTATAGTGCGTCTGGTGATGTTTCGTCACGGGTCAACGGTAGAAATCGAACCACCACTTCTACCAACTGCTCCAACTCAAATGGCTTTGCTATGAATCCATCGGCCCCGCAGTGTTCTGCAACAGTTTTTAGGTTTGGTACTGCAGAAATAAGAATTACAGGAATATCTATGTTTCTGTCGTCTGATTTTAGTGCTAAACAGAACGTGCTGCCGTAGCCCTCGGTGAGCCGGTCATCAAGCAATATTAAAAAAGGATTGTTGGCGACAATCGTCGTGATATCCTGAATATCCTGGTACGCCAATACTTCGTGATTTCGTCCTCGAGGATATATTTCATTAATCAAGTCTTGATCATCCTCAATTATTACAATAGGCTTGCGCATATTGCGGTCAATATACGAGCTATAATCTATTTCAAACAAAATATTAGCTAAAAACTAAACAATTATCCTAGAAATTAGCTTTTAGTCTTTTTAGGAGACGCTGGAGGCCAAAATGGTTTTTCCGATCAGGTCATGCAAGTTGGGACGAACTAATTTTCGATCTGAAATTTTTATACTCTATATCAAATGGGACAATATTTATTTAGGCTCAACAAATATCGATAGGTAAGCAATTGAGGAATAAGGAATGCCCTCTTTAATAAACGGATCAACTTTGAATTTATACTTAGCTAAAAGCTGATTGATTTTAGGAATAAAAGGAACTATTCCCTTCCTAGTGAATGGATATTTTTTGCATGATGTAACGTATCCGTTTGTATCGATCATAAATATTAAAACCTCCTCGGCGACAACGCTATCAGTGCTTCGCTTCTCCTTCCAAAGCAGATTCAATTACTTGCGTTACATGATTAATAATTGGGAATGATTCACATGAGCTTGAGCTTTTACGGCTATATTAATTAGGATGAATAAGAAGACGACCAGCAATTTTTTGACAATTTTTTTAAAACTAAGGTAGTAGATGTTTGGCGGTATTGTTTTGCTTTCTGTTGTTGAATAGTTTCTGTCCCTTACGTGTGCCTCATTTTTAAAACGGATTATCATTGTATAGTCTGACATGACGCTATTATTCCAACAATTAAACATTACATTATTTGGTGATCCACCAAATAATCAAATAGTAGATATGGTAAAACCCGAACTGCTAGAGTAAGGGGGTTTTATTTACAAGTAAAGCCCCTTTAACGTGACTAGAAGGCGTATTGGCGCTATGGTAAATTTTGACATTGAAAAGAGCGGAAATAATTTAATGTAGAAATTATACTATTAAATAAATCTATAAAACCATGAGGTAGTTGTATTGTTGTTGAAGTTATCATTAACATAATACTATCATGGGATAACAAGAAAGACATCAGTAGATCAGACAGTCAACGTACGGAGATTATCTAATTTTTGTAGAGCAAAGCCGCCGTTGAGTTGAATGTAACTCGGGTCTGACCATCAAATATTATTAGTATTGATAATTCAGGAACAGCCGACCTTTTTTAGTGCGTTTTAGGAAAAGGAACTGAATCTGATAAATTTTATAAAGACGCGACCCTGTTAATAATTTACCTCCTAGAACGCCATGAATACATGATACAACCGTCCCGTCGACTTAATAACGACCAATTATTGAATATCCTCACATTGTCGAAGGATGCTACTGCCATTTACACAGGTGAAGAGTTGATTATTGAAATTGCGAATGATGCCATAATCGGCTTTTGGGGAAAGGACCGTAGTGTGATCGGTCAATCGTTTATTGAGGCGGTGCCTGAACTGGTCGGACAGCCTTTTTTCGGGTTGCTACAGGAGGTTTGGCGCACCGGGGTTACATATGAGGCGACTGATATGGCTGCCCAGCTTCGGGTCGGTGGCAGACTACAATGGTTTTATTATGACTTTATCTATCGGGCTATCAAGAATGAAAAGGGTGAGGTGTATTGCATTCTGCATACAGCAACCGATGTAACTGCCCGGCACCTACGCATTACAGAAGGACTGGAACGCGAACAAGAACTTCAGGAAGAAATTACTGCTACCAACGAGGAACTCAAATCGGCCAACGCAGAAACTATTAAGGCAAACGAAGCCTTATCCCTATCAAAAAGCCAGTTGGTACGACTCAATGCAGAATTGGAACAACGGGTTAGCTTGAAAGGAACAGAATTAACGACTGCCCGGCAAGAAGCGGAACGGCAGCGTGATCGGATAAAGCGTTTCTTTATGCAAGCACCGGCAGGTATCTGTATCCTGGATGGCGCCGAATTCGTTTTTGAACTGATCAATCCTTTATACCAGCAACTCTTTCCCGGACGGGAGTTATTAGGAAAGCCGTTGCTCGAAGCAGTGCCGGAGATCAAAGGCGCACCGATCTGGGACGTGCTTCAGGATGTTTACCAAACCGGAAAGTCTTTTGAAGGCGATGAACTCCTTATTCCGCTGGCGCGAACCAGCGATGGCCCGGTCGAAAACCGTTATTTCAATTTTATTTACCAGGCACGTCAAGATGAATCCGGGCTTGTCGATGGGATACTGGTGTTTGTGATCGAAGTCACGGAACAGGTCAACAACCGTAAAGCGGTTGAGCAAGCCAAAGAAAATCTGCAAATGGCCATTGACGCAGCAGAACTGGGTCCCTACTATATTAATACGACCGACCGCATATTTCACCCGTCAGCGAGACTGAAAGAGTTTTTCGGCTTTGCACCCGATGAGGAAGTGCCCTATGAAGCAGCGATCAACCAAATACATGAAGACTACCGGCAGGCTGCTGCCGACCTGGTAGAGGCAGCGATCACAAAAGGTGTCCGTTTTGATATGGAATATCCCGTGGTAGGTTTCCACGATGGAAAAATTCGTTGGGTAAGAGGAATCGGCGAGGTACAGCACCATGATGGTAAAAGCTACTTTACAGGTGTGCTCCACGAGATAACAGAGCGCAAACTGGCGGAAAAACAACAGGGCGAATACACTAAAGAACTGCAAAGTATAAATGAGGAAATGGTGGCATCAAATGAAGAACTGGCTGCCACCAATGAAGAATTAATTGCGACCCAGCAACGCTTGGAGCATATCAACCGCGAGCTCGCTGAAAGTACTTCGCGACTACGCATGGCAATCGAATCTACTAATTTAGGTACCTGGGATTATAACCCGCAAACTCATGACCTTTATTGGTCGAAAGAATGCCGCGACGTCTATGGCTACCCGGAAAACCAACCGGTCAGTTTTAGCGCTTTTTCGGACCATCTTCATCCGGACGACCGCACTTGGGTTGAAAAAGAAATAGAAAAGGCCATTGACCCGGTGAAGGGTGGTCATTATGATCTCAGCTTCCGGATCGTCCGTTTTGACAATGCGGAAACCCGGTGGGTCAAAGTTAACGGCAGGGTTTATTTTGAGGATGATAAGGCAGTGCAGTTCATCGGTACAGTTCTCGATATCACAGAGTTAAAAGAAGCAGAGGAAAAAAGCGCCAAGCTGGCGGCAATTATCCAATCTTCAGATGATGCCATAATTAGCAAGACCTTCGACAGCGTGATCACCAGTTGGAACACAGGTGCTCAACGTATCTTTGGCTACCGGGCAGAAGAAATGATCGGAGAAAGTATTTATAAGCTGATCCCGGCAGACCGGCAGGACGAAGAGCCGGAGATTATTAAGCAATTACGATCAGGTGAGCGTATACAACATTACGAAACAAAAAGACAAACCAAAGATGGCCGTTTGATCGATGTTTCCCTAACCATTTCCCCGGTAAAAGACTCGCAGGGCAATATTATCGGCATATCAAAAATAGCACGTGACATCACCGAGAAGAAGTTGGACGAAACTCGGAAGAGTGATTTTATCGGCATGGTCAGCCATGAATTGAAAACGCCGCTAACCTCACTGGGAGCGATTATACAGGTAGCCAACGCAAAATTGAAAAACAGCGAAGATGTGTTTCTTACCGGAGCCATGCAAAAAGCAAACCTGCAGGTAAAACGCATGACCGCCATGATCAACGGCTTCCTAAATATTTCAAGACTGGAGTCGGGGAAAATACATATTGCAAAGCAAGAATTTGATATGGAAGCACTGATCTCGGACGTCATTGAAGAAGCCAACATTTCAGCGAGTACGCATTTGATCCACTTCGTCAAGTGTGCCCCGGTACTGGTTAATGCGGACTACGAGAAGATTGGGTCAGTTATTTCTAATTATATCAGCAACGCCATCAAATATTCACCCAACGGAAAAAACATAGAAGTTTTGTGTGTGATAAAAGACGATCAGGTAGTTGTCAGTGTTAAAGATGAAGGTATAGGCATCAAACCGCAGGATATTAATAAAATATTTGACCGCTATTACCGCGTGGAAACCGTTCATACAAAACGCATCTCAGGTTTCGGAATCGGGTTATACCTCAGTTCGGAGATTATTAAACGACACGGGGGCCGCGCCTGGGCCGACAGCCAGATCGGCGTCGGATCTACTTTCTATTTTAGTCTGCCATTGGAGGCATTTGAAGAGACATAGGGCCAGTCAATCGCCGCTAATAACGAAGGGGCAAAACAAACCGCTTTCCGCCGCCTAGCAGGAGAAAATCGTCTTTCATCAACCCTATTAAAATTAGATTTTGAAATTGCAGGAATAACAAAAATATCTCAACACTATCGCCGGAAAAAGCCTTTATTTACAACCTGAATTTTTAACTAAGGATTTTATAATACAAAGCTCTCAACCAGTTTTGTGAGTTCATCAACCTCAAATGGTTTGGCTATAAAGGCATCCGCACCGCTATCTTTAGCTACTTGTTCTAATCCCGAAATTGCAGAATATAGGATAACGGGAATATGTTGGGTAAGCGGATTGTTTTTGATTTCCAGACATATTTCCTTGCCATAGCTATCGTTTAAAAAATAATCAAGCAATACCAAATTAGGCTTTTGCTCAATAATCCGT
>Ga0206797_1010_pt1 | contig 62360 bp, 55 predicted proteins | sample Alteio_BWOrgCont_69_FD_152894 | JGI IMG/M metagenome (GOLD analysis project Ga0206797, IMG submission 152894) | Enriched cells from forest soil in Barre Woods Harvard Forest LTER site, Petersham, Massachusetts, United States -... | ecosystem: Environmental > Terrestrial > Soil > Temperate forest >...
TACGTAAAGAAAGGTTTGTGTTATGGCTTATTAAAAGAGTGACTTGGTTCGGTTGTGGCTGTCTGTAAACAATGCACGAGTCGCGTTTGCGCTTTTGGCTGCCGTATCAGACTTGACCGCCAAAACAGGACGGACAAAACACGCCCCCTCCCATGCTGGAAGAAATTTTCAATCGCTAAAAATTCAAATTGTTGCTTATATTTAACTAATAAATCGGGCCCCAGATCGTAAGTCGTTCTCTTTTATTTGATACTAATTATTATTGATTAAACTTAAGCCCAAAATATCATGAAACAATCCCTGTTGCTCCTTATCTGTTAAGCGCGCTTTTTAGCTGCAAAAATAAGTCGTCCACTGAGCAGCCTAAAACGGATACTGTGGCAAAACTTGATTATCCCTTCAAACCAAAATACTCCATCAACTGGCAGCCGGGGGATGAAAAGAATGCGCTGATAATGCTCAATTGCCTGAAAAAATATGTTGCGGGCGATGTTAAAGGAGCCGTTGAAAATTTCGCTGATACGGTGACATTTAAAAGCGATCAGTTTTATTTTAGGGAAGCGCGATAGCTTGGTAACTATACTTTCGCAGGTGCGCGGGGACATGACCAGTTTATCGAAGGAATTTGATTCATGGATGACTACTTATTATCCCGATAAAAAAGATACCTGGGTTACCCTGTGGTATGTGGAAAAATGGACCGACAAAAAAGACAAAAAGGATTCACTGTATTATACAGACGATGTTTTATTAAAAAACGGGAAGATTGGTATACGACGAAAAAATTCGCCGGTATCCTGAACCTGTGGTAAAAAAATAGCGTTAGTCTTCCCAGCGTTGGTTTGGCTCTTAAGCACACACCTGAAGGTTATAAGCAACCTTAAAATAAATTTGACGATAGCTAGTTATTTAAATAGCTGGATCCGTATTATTTTTTGCGGCCAGGTAGGTAACAACTTGCTTTGGCTCCAAATCAATGGCTGAAGTGAGCGGCTTATTGCAGCAAGTGCAAATATGTTTTGCAAGCAGGTTTTCGGTATTGAGGGGAATTCTGACTTCTTTGTTTCTATGATAGATTGATACGTCGCACTGTATGTTTATGCAGTACAGGAAAAAAAGATTAATGGACTTTTTCATACTCATTGATTTATAATCAAAGTTGCTGAACAGCATACCGGGTGCTTATAGAAGCAAGTATGAAAGCTTTGTAGTCATTTAGTCGACAGCAAGGCGGTTATGACGGCTTTTGACCAAGGGCACAGGCCAGGGAATGAGACAGCCTTCAAATGCCAATAGAAACGAAAAGTTTATTTTTTAAATTTAATTTTATCGCCAATGCAAACCATGTAATTGACGAAAAACACCACCACAATGGAAACAAACAAAAGCGAAAACAAACCGGCTGAAACCATTCACCGCCCCTTTGCGCAAACCTACTTCCACGGCACAAAGGCCGACCTAAAGATTGGCGACCATATTGTAATTGGCACCATCTCGAACTACGGCAAAAGGGATAAAGCGAAATACATTTACCTCACCGCCACGCTGGATGCTGCCGTTTGGGGCGCCGAGCTTGCCTTGGGCGAAGGGCGCGAAAGAATATATTTAGTAGAGCCCATTGGCGACATTGAGGATGACCCCAATTTAACCGACAAAAAGTTCCCCGGGAATCCAACAAAGTCGTACCGCTCAAAACATCCGTTTAAAATTGTTGGCGAGATCACTATCTGGCAGAGCCACCCACCGGAACAAATAGCGGCGATGAAAGGCGGATTGACAAGATTGAAGGAGCAAGGGATTGAGGCAATAGAGGATTAGCTATACAGCGCTTCGGTCTCAATATGTCCGCCCGTCCGGATGTATGTTTAACCCCGGGGGCGGACGGACAAAATGTTTACATTGCGTTATAAGTGTGCTGGCAGGCTCACCTCAATTTTGTTTATACAAACCAATAAAGATGAAAGCAGCAGTAATATATAAAAAAGGCGAATTACCGCGATACACGGATTTCCCCGAGCCGTTAGCGCAAAACGAGGATGAGGTATTAGTATCAGTACTAGCTGTCGCTATTAAACATTTTGATAAGGGCAGGGCCAGCGGTACGCATTACTCGAGCGATGCGCCTAAAGAAAACGGTCGCGTGATAGGCGGCGACGGTGTTTGCTTACTGGAGGATGGAACGAGGGTGTATGGCATGGGTGTAAGTGGTATGCTGGCTGAAAGAGCGACCATCGAAAGAGATAGAATGGTGAAGTTACCGGCTGGTGTGGGTGACGCAGCCGCAGCGGCCCTGGCAAATGCCGTGGTCGGTGCGGCGATGAGTTTGCGGTTTAAAGCAGGCATTCAACCGGGCGACGTGGTGTTAATTAATGGCGCTACCGGTTTTACAGGACGGGTTGCCGTGCAAATAGCGAAATATTATGGCGCCAAAAAAGTAATTGCGACCGGCCGGAATCAACAATCTTTGAATGAGCTGCTGGAACTGGGCGCAGATCAGGTTATATCTGTTAAACAGGATGACAAACAGTTTATTGAACAATTAAAAGAAACGCATGCCACTTCGCCGATTGATATCGTCATCGACTACCTGTGGGGGCACACAGCCGAAATGATATTGGCCAGCCTGATGGGCGACGGCTCTTTTACGCCAAAAACAAGGTTTGTTTCTGTGGGCGCCATGACCGGGGACCTGATAAGTTTATCCGCCGCCAATTTAAGAAGCGTCGATCTGCAGTTAACAGGTTCGGGCCTGGGCAGTTGGTCGAAAGGCGACGTGCGCAAATTGTTTTCGGAAATATTGCCTGAAATGTTTCAGCTGGCAGCCGATGGTAAACTAAAGGTAGAAACTGTTGAAGTTAAATTAAAAGACATCGCTGACCTTTGGGAGCTTGATGTCCCGAATGGGCGACGATTGGTGGTGACAATATAGCCTGAAGTATAATTTCCCCTCCTCACAAGTCTCCGAAGTTTAAGTTAACCCATAAAATGCAACCAAAAGTCAAAGCGTGCGGCGTAACGACCTTAAACTTACTTGTAGTTCATTTGATGACGGTTCCGCTCATAGCCGCGGAGGCTTAGTCACTTTTGTCTTAGCAAAAGTAACCAAAACCGTGTCAGCAGAAATGCTTCTTTGCCACACCGGGCCTTAGCGCACAAACCCGGAAAAACCGCAGGCTGCAATCTTTTTGCCGGGCTAACCTGTCGCTTTATTACCATGCACGCAAAAAGTTGCTATGCCTTTTGCCACTTCACGGGCCAGCTATTTTTCCAGATTTCTCCCGAAGCCGTTCTGCTGACGGAGGAAAGTGTCGTTAATATATTTATGCCATTTTTATAGGTTAACTTAAACCTGAAAGGGACCCTGCGTTTTGGAGGTCTTCCGATAAATAGTAACCGAAATAGCGGGCAAGCTCCATTTGAGCAAAACTACTTTAAGCACTCATCTCCTGAATCCTCGAAAAAACGCAGTAAAAATAACGCCTGGCAAGTTATATGTGCCATCGGTAAAAAATTGGTATAAACCCAAAGTTGTCAACCAAACAACTACAAGAGTTTCATAATCACATCTACAGTGCAGCTGTGCTTAGCTTTGCAACTTTGTATTGTTGATAGACGAGCATATGATGTATAAGTTAAATTCTTCTTACACCGCCCTTTTATCTTTTAAAACGAATGACGCGGGATATAACTACTGGTGGATGATGGATGCGGAAGCGTCATTTGTAAGGTAAAACGAGCAGCTGTACATACATGTGTATCACAAAAGCGGAAAGCGGCCCCGGAAAAGGTAGGTTTTGGGACGGGAAAATTCAGGGAGTGACCCCGGGGCCGTACTGCTGAATAAATCATTAGAGAACGTTTTAGTTAAAAACTATGGAAACCAGTCACTCGTTTCGGTGAAATCAGCAACAACTCACCCGGCAAAACGATTTTACCTCATGGAAACCCCAAATTCATTTTTTATCCTATACTGTATTAACGTGTATTGCGAAGGCTCAATCTTTTATCACGATAACAAAATAACCGGTCATTTTCATGCCGAATCCATTTTATGGGCCCGTTTGTGCCCCACCTGTCGGGGCGTCCTGGTTTCGGCAATGGATATTGAGCTGGAACAAATAGCTGCTGAAGCAAAGGTAAAACTGGCCGACAAAGATTCAGATTTACAACGCTTAATAAGGTTGAATTAACAGCTAAAGATCAGAAATCACATCGGGATACGAAAAGGCAAGGCTTGGTAACCATATACGGAACACCTCTTTTTAAAAACAACTGCAGCGCCAGTGGGCATTCCATTTAACATCTGTCACCTGGTTTTTAACAATTATTCGCATATCATAGTTAATGATTGTTAAAGGATTGGTATTGTGGCAATAATATTGCCCGCATGTTAGTTTATCCGGCAAAACTAATACTAACAACTAAAAATCTTTTAACAATGAAAAAACTATCCAGGTTATTAATCGCGGCAATTTTTGCCATTGGCGTATTTTTCTTAAACAGTGCAAAGGCTCAAACAGTACCTGTAAACGCTTTCCGCTTTGGCATCGGCCTGGAGGGCGGCGTGCCCACTTACCAGATCAGCGGGGCATCAAATGCCTATTTTGGCGCCACTGCGCGGCTTCAGTACGGCATTTCAAAAAGCTTTGCGTTAACGCTCACTTCAGGTTATTATGATTTTATCGGAAATTCCTACCATGCTTCGATGGGTATGGTTCCGGTGAAGCTGGGCTTCAAAGCTTTTGTTTCCAACGGATTTTATTTTAGCGGCGAGGCCGGCGCCGGTTTTGAAACACAAAATGCCGATGTGTACAAAAATCTCGATAACGGTATACCGAAAAGCACCAAGCTGATATTGGCGCCCGGATTAGGCTATGCTACCAAATCGTGGGATTTTGGCGTTCGTTTCGAAAGTTTCACTGGGCAGAGCTATAACTATGGCCTGGTTGGTTTAAGAGTGGCCTATGGTTTTGGATTGTAGGATATGAACGGGAATGCTTCCTAAAGCTTGAGTGTACAGAACAAGCTAAATTGACACCTAACTTGTCCGCCTGCCCCGGTGTGTATGTGCCCCTGAGGCGGACGGACAAGTTGATGCCCTGCTTCAATTTTTTGAATTCTTTTATGACAGCTCCCATGCTATCCATGCGGCAAATTCGGCAATTTTTAAATCTAAAGTAATTTGACTAACAGAAAAGGGGTTGCCGTTAATATCGGCTATGCCGGTTCCTTCGCCTTCAGGCGGGCGATGGTTTACGTCAATTGAACGACGCCAATACTCTGCATGATGCGCCCATTCATCCTGGTTTACTAATTCAGGCGAACCGGCCCAGAGGTTCCAGGTCAAAACATTGCCTGCCTGCAGCAGATTACCGGATCCTAAATTAAAAAGTTCCATCACCTTGCTGTTAAACTCATCAACTTTTGAATCAGCTGTTGAATCGATATTTCCAATCCTCACGGCTAAATTTGCAACGGCCCATGCATAGTCGCTCCAATGTTTGGCGCGGTCAGGAAAAGGATAATCAGGGCGTTCGCCCATCCGCACTTCTATGTAATTTTCGCCATCCTCATCAGTTGCATTTATCCTGATCCCTTTAAGTTTACTAAGCGGTAACTTGTTTGACCATTTGCTATCCAGTTTCAGCAGCAATTGCCAGAACGTGCCATTAACACTATCGGGACTAAACCAAATCGTGGGCTTAATAGTTATATCCGAAGCAAATAATTCTTCCTGAGACGCAAGCTCGTTAATCCAGCCCCTGTTCCCGGTAACGGTAACTTCAATATTCATCGTAGCACCCAGTGTAGGAAAATAGACGCCTTGCTGAGGACATATGATGGACCACACTCTTCCGGTATCATCATACCCGAGCCTGGATATATCCGGCGAGAACATTTGATACATCCTTGTACTGGTATCTCCATTTTTTGTCTCCCAGCTAAATTCCGGCCACCTGGCTCTCAGCATACGCGTTATGTTTGGAATGTGATCCAGGTTTCCTTCAAAAGGCAGCGATGAAAGAAGTTTTTCGTTTGGATAAGGCTGCCCGGGCGGATTTTCAGAAAAACCACCAATCCATCCGGCAGGGATGAACGATGGTTGTTGAGGGACGTCGGTGTTGTGATTTTGGTTCATGATTTTAATTTTATTTGTGAATTATTGGTTAGGATGGCCTGTAGGTTAATCAGGATAGGTGTTATTGCCGAAGCAATATTACAATCAATATTAATTAAAATATCACAAATAAAAGTGCTTAAAAAAACATTTTTTAACCTTTACTTAAGGATGTTTGAAGGGTATACTGTTTAATTGCGCCCCGGCGATGGAAGCCTGCCTTCGCAAACTAAAGGGAGCAGTGTTGCAGATTACGTCCCCGGCCGGCAAAGCCCGCCTTCGCCGCTACTTGCGGACTTCGTCCGCCGTAGCTCGCTTCGGCGGGCGAAGGCGGAGAGAGAGGGATTCGAACCCCCGGTACCTGTTACAGTACACCTGTTTTCGAAACAGGCACATTGAACCGCTCTGACATCTCTCCAGGGCAATTGGGATGACAAAAATAGAAAAATCTTATTGACTGAGGATGCTATTTTTTCAGTTGCGATATGATTAAGGAAATCGATAAAATGTGCTTATGGGTTAGCATTTTCTAAATACAGGCCCTCATCTGTTCCCAGAAAAAGCCGTTGATTTGATTCGAGAATGGCATTGGCATGAATGCCGCCTAAAAACTGTTGGTTATTTGCCCATGAAGTACCGATAGCCGAGTTCCGGTCACGTTGTTGAATCCACGTACCTGCGGCGCCCTGTGGAATTGTTAAAACATAGTCTTTGCTGCTGCCGGTGTATAGTGTTGGATGCTGAGAGAGCGCGTTTCCCACTTGCTGCAGATCTAAAGCATCATAATTCCAGGTTATACCGTTGTCGTTGCTCCGAATAATTTTTCTTTCGGTGGTAGCGCCATAGATACTGCCATTATCAATTATCATTTCATTAATAAATGATCCCCTTTTGGGTATCAAGGTGCCAACCCATTGGCCGGCCGTAAAATCATAATAATAAAAAGTTCCGTTAACGCCACCCGCAGCAACCAGGGTGTTATTGGTGTTTAAAATTTTAAACACATCATAAGAGGTAATGATCTGGGGCAAATTATTGTTAAAGGCCGACCAGTTATCCGATGCCTGGTTCAGCATGTAAACACCATTACCCTGGGTTGACGCGTATAAAACATTATTGTGTACCGCAAATGAGGTAACAGGATAACCCACAAGATTGCCAAAGGGATTGACATCTTGAAAACCGGCAAGGTAATTGACCCAGGTTTTACCCCCGTTTGTGCTCCAAAATATCCCGTTATTCGAAGTGCCTAAATAAATTCGGCCATTAAATACGCTGATCGCGGAAATACTTACATCTGGCGTTCCCACCTTGAATGTCGCCCAGGTGGCGCCTTCATCAGCGCTGGTATATAGTGTATTGCTATTTGAGGCTGTATAAATAATATTGTTGAATTCTTCCAGCACGGTTATCGTATCATTTGGCGCATTTAGTTTGATCCAAGTCAGGGCCGAATCAGGGGGTAGTGGCGAAACCGATCGATTTGGGGTTGGAATAACACCAGTACCATTTTTTTTACATGAAGCTAATGCAAAACAGGTTGCCGAAATACATAAAAGCAGGAGCAGCTTGATAGTCGATTTTTTTTCCATTGCACATTTTTCCTGAATGTTATCACGCAGGAATCACGACGTTGGTTGCTTTAAAAAAGAAAAATAAGAATTTTATTGTGCCAGTTCAATCATCTATCGACTCGCTTAAAATTTTTCTATAAATTTCTTTAGCGTTATTGTATGCTTTTTCGGCATCGGGCTTTTCGCGATCGGAGAATTTAGGTGATTTCTGGCTCCAGCATTGATCAACTGCTTTCAGGCACCATTCAGCACTTTTTGCTGAGGCCCTGATTGGCTTATCGCCAACAATTACAAAAATAGGGTTGGTATGTGAGGAATGCATAATACGTATTGCTATCCAGCTACTTTTTTCAACCGGCGTATCAAAGGAAATATCATTGATTTTACCATCGGCTACAATGTTTTTCGAGGCTACAGCGATACCATTGACTATTAATTCTACAGGCACGAGGCGAGTGTCGCCAATTCGTGCCCGTTCGATGTTCCAAAAAGGTCTTTGCTGCCAAATGGTATTATCCAGTTTTAGCTTTCCCAGGTTGTCCTCGGGCTTATCATTCAGGTAAGCGGCAACTTTCGCCGAGACATGAACTATTCCCGGCTTTTGCATATTGACCTCGCTGTTTTGGGTTCCTACTTCGGTATTGTTTACGCTAAAATTCATTAAGTGGCTCTTGCCTTCAGATACATAAGCCCTTCCTTTTTTCAATCCTTCGGTATAATCGTCAAAATTAAGCTTGCCGTCTAATTTCACATAGCTCCGTCCATGACCCACCACCTCATCACTCATACATGGGAAATCCGTCTCTCCCGCAATCCGGGTTCTAAACCCGCAATTTAGGGTATGATACCAGATGTTAAGCTCCCATGTGGGCGGGGTGTCCATCGTCGAAATAAAATCAACCAGGTTTTGAGTCACCGAAACAATGTATTCATTCGCGCCGATCCCGTCAAATTTAGGCATGGTATAATTAGGTAAACTATCGGTACTTACCGCCAGACCCAATCCGGAGTGCGCATAGCCTGTTACCGCCCCCTGCGCTTTTGCCCATTTTAAAATTGGGATGGTCCAGGTGGGCCAGTCTTCAATTGCTTTAGCGCCGGGGTAATCCTGGTCCTTTAGCCGCAATAACACCAGGTGCCCTGCATAGCTTGAGGGGAAACCTGAAATTTCCATATCATACCGCATCAGGTTATCAGGGGTGGAGAGCTTATTATCTTTTCCCTCGAAAAATTGTTTTTGATGATAATATCCGGGGCCCCAGGTTAGAACACTGCCTACATTCAGGCCTTCCCCCAAAATATGGCGCATCATCTCCACGGGGTCTACCCCTTGCGTTGGCGAGGTATAGTGTGCACAGCCCGCCGCATGAATATGATGATCGCCCGAATACCAGCCGTATTTGGACGGGTCTATCCATCTTTCCAGTTTAATATCAAGGTTTTGATTTGCCGTATTATTGACGTTAACGGCGATGGTTTTAGTTAAATATTCAGGCCCCCTTCCATATTCAATGGTGTAGCTGCCAGCCGGCAGATCGATCGTTTCGCCATTGGCGCGGTAAACCTGCGATTGAAAGAAAAAATCAGGCGCCAGTCTTTTGGCCTGGCTTGGATAGACATGATTTTGACTGTCTTTTATAGTGAAAGACGCCGTAGTTGGCTGATTGTTTTCATCCAGTACTTTTAGCCTGATAGGATGAGACGGTAAGCATTTGAATAATATGCTGGTCTCATTATTGAAGCCCACATCCTGTGTGCCCTGGCCGCAGTTAAAGCTAAATTTGGCAGCCCGGCTGCCCGCGTCGCGACTATATAGCTGAATGATGAAATACTCCGTTTGCAAGCCGGATAACGCAGGCTGCATGGGCGCATCGGTGTACAATTGCACCGCCAGCCATCTGTCGGCGATATCCTGTTTGGTAATTGTTGGCCCCATATCCATGCCGGGCATGCTGTTTTGGTTAACGTCGTAATCGCTTTTGGCCTGTGGACTAAGCGCATCCAGTTTTGCAGTAATGCCAGCCTGGTTATCCACTTTAACTAAAAACGTGCGCCAGCCATCTTGTAATAGATTGGGCGTGGCCAGTCCCTTTGTCACTTTAACACGACTTTCGGGATTAATTTGGACGTTAAACAGGCAATATTTGTCGAGAATGTTACTTATCGTTACAAATGCGGCCGTGTCATTCTTTTCAATGGCTTTACCAATTAATTCCTTATCGTTCATGTTGACCGGTTCGCCCAGGTAGTCAAGCGTCTGCAATAACGCTTTGATTTTAAAAGAGAACGGCTGCAAATCTTTCGTGCTTTGGGCGGTGGCATTCATCCCAACCAATTCAATCAGCATGAAAAACAAGAAAAACCTGAATGACGATGGTTTCATGTGATGATTATCTTAAAATAAGAATGGTTTTGTATCCGCAGTTTAAAGGACTAACTTACGGTTTTTTAAAACAAAAATGCCAGGCGGCAAATGCCGGTGTATCAGGCAAATAGTTCAAGTCGCTATGTTTATCGCAATAATTCTCTACAGAGAAAAAAATAATTTACATTTGATATTACGCTAAACTATTATCCCATTAACCCCGGTTGTGCCATGAATTTAAAATTTACATCGCTGCTATCATTTGCCTTAACGATTTTTCTTTTAACTGGCTCGGTAGCATTTGGGAAAAATATTCGGCCGTTAATAATTAAAGGGCAATTAACCAATTGTCCTGAAAAATTTTTGAAAATATTTTTTGAGCAAACAGATGGTTCATTTTTGACCGACACTATTCATCTTGATAAAAACGGCAGATTTTATTTAAAAACCTTCAAAATAAAAAGTCCACAACGAATAAATATTCGACAAAACAATATTGCAATTAATAACATTTTTGTTGCGCCGGGATATAATTTATTGATAACCGCAAACGCGAAGAACTTTCAGTCTTTATTAAAAACCACGAAAATAAAAGGGATTGGCGCCGAGGTTAATGCCTATAAGTTGATCTATGATTCCGTGTTTATCCCCAGAAATGAAACAGCATATTCGCATTGGTTTGAGTTTAATGACGAAAAGCTGCTGGCATTCGCAAAAGCTAACCGCAAATTAAGTGACTCCATATTGAACGTGGCGTTTAATAAAAAGCCGGTTCACGACCCCTATTTTTCATATTTCCGGAAAATGGTTGAATTTGACAATATGTTCATGGAGCTGTATTTTTTAGTCGCCCACGTAAATAGTAACAATTACGGTTATGATAGGTCAGTAGCTTTTGTTAAAAACAACTTTGACAACAATATTTTAAAACATATAGGTAAAGATGATTATTTGATGTCGCCGGATTATAAAACCTGGGTAATAGGAAATGAGTATTTGAGTTATTTGGTGAACCTTGATTATCTAAAAGATTCAACTTTAAGGGGCCATAAAAATTATAAGCTTGAAAAAGCGGATAAAGCGTACACAGGTAAGGTAAGAGACTATGTGTTATACAGACTTATTACCGGCCATGTTACCTTCGCCAAGTCGCTGGATGATTTAAACACCAGTAAAAACGACTATAAACCATATGTTTCAGCAATTTCAGATCCTCTTTACCGAAAGTCTATCAATAAATTATTTGGCGAGAAAGAGGCCGAAATAATGAAAACCAGCGCAGGCAAACCGGCTCCCGCATTTACATTACAAAACAATAATGGGAAAGTTTATAGCCTTTCCGATTTTAAAGGAAAGGTTGTCTACCTTGATCTTTGGGCAAGCTGGTGCGGGCCCTGCAGGGCCGAAACCCCGAGTTTAAAAGCATTGTACAGCAAATATAAAAATGACGACCGTATTGCCTTTATAAGTATTGCCGTTAACGATGGAAGGAGTAACTGGCAAAAAGCGCTTGATGAGGATAACCCGAACTGGATACAACTGATAGATAATGACGGAATTGTGAGCAGATCATATGTAGCGACTTTAATTCCTCAATTTGTCATTATTGATAAGATGGGGAATATTGCAAACTTTAACGCGCCTGCACCAAGCAGCGGGCACACGCTCGAGGATATATTGATCGATGAAATGGGAAAGTGATAAGTAAATTGACGGAAATGGGAAGTTAATTTAGCTGATCTCTTTTAGGAGTGCCTAAAATACCACCATTCTAAATTCATAGTCTAACCTTCGCATGATTTTGCCAATCTTAATAAAAATGCCGTAGTTTAGGTTTCGTTATCAACCTTTTATAAACTATGCTTACCCGTCGTAGGTTTTTATTGCTTCTGATATTTGGCGCACCCCTCCTGGTAATTTTTTGTCAGTGCAATATTTTTAGCGGGTCAAAGGCTGATCCCCGGGGCACCGCTTATGCCGGGGCGGCTACCTGTGTTAGCTGCCATAAGGCTGTTTATGGCGACTATTTGCATGGTGCCCATTTTAGTACCAGCCGCCTGGCTGACGAACATAGCATAAATGGCAGCTTCGTGCCCGGGCACAATGTGTACACGCTGAACAACAACACCAAAGTAATAATGGAAAAGCGCGACACCGGACTTTTTCAGGTTGCTTATGTAAACGGCAAAGTTGTTAATGAGCAGCGTTTTGGCATTACCATTGGCGGTGTAAAAGCCGAAAGTTATTTGTACTGGGCCAGAAACTCGCTGTATCAGTTGCCAATATCGCACTTTAAGGCATTAGGAAGTTGGGCCAACAGCCCGGGTTACCGCAGCGATAAAGTAGATTTTAGCCGGCCCGTAGGAGCTGATTGTATGAGTTGCCATGCATCGTACATGAAAGAAGTACCGAATAATCAGCCCCTGCAGCACGGTGAGGAATTTGATAAAACGGCAGTGATATTAGGTATTGATTGTGAGCGCTGCCACGGTCCTGCGGCGCAGCATGCGGACTATCAAACCGGGCACCCCGAAGATAAAAAGGCTAGATTTATAGCTGTTTATTCGGCATTACCGCGCGCTGCGAAAATGGATATGTGTGCTATTTGCCATTCCGGCGCTTCGGATATGATGTTGCGGCCATCGTTCACCTTTAAGCCCGGAGACCGCGTGTCGGATTTTAGATTAGCAAGCCTGTTTCAAAACACCGATCCTAACCAGCTTGATGTGCACGGCAACCAGTGCCAGTTACTGCGCAGCAGTAACTGTTTTATAAGTAGCAATATGGATTGCGCCACATGTCACAACGTTCATGCCGACCAGCGCGGGCAAATTGCTTTATACTCGCAAAAATGTATAAGCTGCCATCAGCAGACAAATCATAAATTCAGTAATATGACACCTGCTTTTGCCGTAGCGATAAAAACCAATTGTATTGATTGCCATATGCCGGTAAAGTCATCAAACGCTATTGCCCTTAATACCGGGCAAAAAAACACAATAGTGCCTTATAGAGTGCGCACACATCGCATAGCCATTTACACTGATGTGACCCAGGCAATGATGAATAAGCTACTGCTTAAAGGAAAACAGAACTGACGGAACTTATTGTTTGTTGCAGAAGAATAATTAATAACCGTACCTTGCGCACTTAAAATCAAATCATGGCAACAGGAACAGTAAAATTTTTTAATGAAACAAAAGGCTTCGGCTTTATTACCCCCGATCAGGGCGGCAAGGAAGTATTTGTGCACGCAACCGGTTTACAAGACGAAGTCCGTGAAGGCGACAACGTAACTTACGAAGTGGAAGACGGCAAAAAAGGTCCAAGCGCGGTTAATGTTAAAATTGCTTAAGCTTGGGCAGATCAACCGAAACATTCAGTAAAAAGGAAAAAGAAAAGAAGCGGCTAAAAAAAGCGAAGGAAAAAATGGAAAGGGCCGAAGAACGCAAATCAAGTGCGGTTAAAGGCAAAACCCTGGGAGATATGATGGCCTATATCGATGAATACGGCAACATCACTTCTAAGCCGCCCGATCCTTCTTCCCGTAAATTAAAGATCGACCCGGCCAATATCCAGATCGCCATTCCTAAACAGGAGGATATCATTCAGGAAATTGTCCGTACTGGTATTGTTGGCTTTTTTAACGAAGACAAAGGTTACGGTTTTATCAAAGATATCCAGACCCAGGAAAGCATTTTTGTGCACGCGAACAACCTGGCCGAACCCATCAAGGAAAATAATAAAGTGACCTTTGAAATTGAGGCGGGCGCAAAGGGCCCGACCGCGGTCAAAGTCAAGCTTTCCAAATAAGGAACCTGCGTTGTTCCGGTCGTCTTAAAATAAAAATGCCGGCCGTATATCGACGGGCGGTATTTTTTTGGCAGAGAGGGAGGGATTAATTTCATTGATCCCTTTGGAGGGAGGCTTCAAAGAAACGACACTCCCTACGGTCGTTTCTTTTTGTTTAGGAAATATTTGCCCGTGCAAGCCCGGCAAATATTTCCTAAACAAAAAATCCCGCTATTCAGCGGGATCGTTTCTTCGGCGGAGAGGGAGGGATTCGAACCCTCGATACCCTTTTGAAGTATACACACTTTCCAGGCGTGCTCTTTCGACCACTCAGACACCTCTCCTTTAAATAATTTGTTTTTCTTTCAAATAAATATGTCCTTCAACTGATTTATAAAACATTTCTCTTTGAAATGCCAAACTACGACTTAGATGTTCTTCAACAAAATGTATTACAAATGGTCTTCTTCCCTTTGTTGACCTCACCTGTCCGCCATTGTGCTTTAGCAATCTTTTGCCAACATCTTCGGTGCTTCCATAATAATAACGCCCGTCTTTAAGGCTTTTTAATATATAGCTATAATACATCCGCCCTAATAACAAACTCAACCCCTCGATACCCTTTTGAAGTATACACACTTTCTCCAAAGGAGTCCCTTGGACCAGGCGTGCTCTTTCGACCACTCAGACACCTCTCCGGAATGGGATTGCAAAGGTAAAAATAAAATGGATATCGAATAATGAATTAAGGGTGCTTAATGTTAACGAAAATGCCCTCCTGCTTCCAAAGCAGATGAGCATTGACTACCAGACGAAATAAAGCCCGTTCAAAGTGGCGGTAAAAATCCCTTTGTAAAAGCCATCAGGAATAACCATCAACTTCGATGATAGCATCAGCAAATGCCTGCGGTGCTTCCTGTGGCAGATTGTGTCCCACACCTCCACCAATAATTTTGTTTGCGTACTTGCCGGAGAACTTGCCCTCGTAGGCGCCGGGCGGCAGGTGCGGCGCGCCATTAGCATCGCCCTCAAGGGTGATGGTGGGCACTGTGATGACCGGGCTTTTGGCAAGCTGCGCCTCGATGTCGTCATACTTCGGATCGCCTTTCGCAAGGCCCTGCCGCCAGCGATAATTATGGATTACAATGGCCACGTGGTCCGGGTTGTCGAACGCTGCGGCGGAGCGATTGAAGGTAGCGTCGTCGAAGTTCCATTTTGGCGAAGCGAGTTGCCAGATCAATTTGGCGAAATCATGCCGGTATTTATCATAGCCTGCCTTGCCGCGGTCGGTTGCGAAATAGAACTGATACCACCATTGAAGCTCCGCCGCCGGTGGCAGCGGCACCTTACCGGCCTCCTGGCTGCCGATCAGGTAACCACTAACTGAGACCAGCGCCTTACATCGCTGCGGCCAGAGCGCCGCGATGATGTCGGCCGATCGCGCACCCCAATCGAAACCGGCGATTATTGCCTTCTGTATTTTTAGGGCATCCATCAAAGCGATAATATCGACCGCTACTACAGACGGCTGGCCGTTGCGGAATGTTTCATTTGATAGGAAACGCGTTGTTCCATACCCACGCAGATAAGGTGCAATAACGCGGTAGCCCTTTGCTGCCAGCAACGGAGCGACATCCACAAAGCTGTAGATATCGTAGGGCCAGCCGTGCAAAAGAATTACCGGGGGGCCATTGGAAGGGCCTGCTGCGACATATCCGACATTCAGGACGCCGGCGTTGATTTGTTTAATAGTGTCAAATGATGAGCCCGGGCGATAGTCGGCGGGGATCTCATTTGTTGGATTTGTTTTTCCGGGTTGTGCGCTCGCTGAGCTGATCATGCCGAGTTCAGCAGCAGCGAGGGTCATCGCCGTAACACCCAAAAAGCGCCGGCGATCAATTGTGAGTTTTTCTGACATGATTTAAATTTTAGTTGGATTAATATTTAGTAAGAGACAAGAACCAGGACTCAAGAACCAAAAATTGAAAAGAAGAAGTTTAAACATCGTGCATAAACTGGTTTTTACTTTTTGTTTTGGTTCTTGGCTCCTGGTTCTTACCCCCTTCGAACTATCGCAGTGATTTAAATGCCGCACGGAGTTCTTCGCTGAAGAGCTGCGGTTGTTCCCACGCCGCAAAGTGCCCGCCTTTACTGAGCCTGTTATAATAGATCAGTTTGGGGTATGCCTTTTCGGTCCAGCTGCGCGGGGCCTGGTAGAGTTCATCGGGAAAGGCGCTTACGGCAACCGGGATAGTGACACCCTTCGGATCAAAGAAGGGAAGCTTGCTCTCCCAATACAAACGGGCCGAAGAAATGGCAGTGCCAGTCAGCCAGTAGAGCGTAACGTTGTCAACAATGTCGTCCATGGTCAATCCTTCAGGCTGGCCGTTGAAAACACGCGTAATGAGGGCCAGACTAACCCCGTCGTGGTCAAGCATCCAGGCGGCCAGACCGACAGGCGAATCTTCAATCGCGTACAATGTTTGCGGGCGGTTCGCCATCTCACCGGCATAACCCAGGCCGTGCTTATAGAAAAAGTCGAGCTGATCCCAGGCACGTTGCTCATCAGTTGAGAGGCCGGCTGGCGCCGGGCTGCCAAACTGGAGTGCTTTTGAAACGTTGGCGGGAAGCGTGGCAGGCATGTTGGTATGAATGCCAATCAATTCGGGGGGTAACTGCAGCGCCATTTGTTCGGTAACAGCATTGCCCCAGTCACCGCCTTGCGCTACAAACCGTTTATATCCGAGGCGTTTCATCAATACTGTCCATGCCCGTGCAATGTGTTGTGGATCCCAGCCAGTGACGGTCGGCTTACCCGAAAAACCATAACCCGGCAGTGATGGAATAACAACATCGAAAGCATCTTCCGCCTTTCCTCCGTAGGCAACAGGATCGGTTAGCGGACCGATGATCTTCAACTGTTCGATGATGGAGCCAGGCCAGCCATGCGTGATAATCACGGGAAGGGCGTTCGGGTTTTTAGACTTCACATGTATAAAGTGGATGTCGACACCGTCAATATTCGTGATGAACTGGGGATACGAATTCAACTTCGCCTCACACTTGCGCCAATCGTATTTTGTTGCCCAGTAATTTGCGAGGGCCTGCATGGTAGCCAGCTGCACGCCCTGGGATTGATCGGCAACAGTTTCTTTGCCGGGCCACCTTGTTGCCAGCACACGCCGTTTAAGGTCGGCTAGCGCAGCTTCAGGAATTTTAATGTGGAAAGGACGGATTGCTTCCGGGTTTTCGCCCTTGACTGCCGGGGCCGTTTGGGCAAAACCGGTAGCCGTGAGCAGGATGAGGGCACCGGTACTGCCGCTGATAATTGTACTGGCCATGCTACGCTTGGTTTTTTTGATTGTTTTCATGGTTTTAAGATTTATTGTTAATAAGAAATTATTCCGACATAGATTTCGGGGCGGTCGACCGCCCGAATGAACGAGTCATCATTTAAAATCCGCCCCAATAGTCATCGATTTCCACCTTTCCAATTCCGCTGTCAAGGCGGCCAGTTTTTCAGAAGCCCTTTTGTAAGCGTCACTCCCAAGGAACAGGTGCATGGGCGGCTCCTTACTTTCGGCTAATTCAATAAATATTTCTGCTGCACGTTCCGGGTCGCCGGGCTGCTGTCCGTTCGCCGACAGGTAACGATCCCGTGTGTTTCTTACTGCTTCATAACCCTCTATGCTGGTGTCCGTTAGCGCAAGCGACTTCGCGGTCAAAAAACCTGTACGGAAACCAGATGGTTCAACCACAGTAACCTTAATTCCAAATTCTTTAACGTCAAGGGCAATCACTTCAGAAAAGGCCGCCACCGCAGCTTTGGTGGCCGAATAAACTGACCATCCCGGAGCGCCCACAAAACCGGCCACCGAACCAATATTTATAATATAGCCCGATCGCTGACTGCGCATTACTGGCAGCACGCTTTTTACAACACCCATGGTTGCCAGTACGTTAACATTGAAAATATTCCTGATGTCCTGCTCGGCTATTTCCTCCGCTGTTCCGGCCATCCCGTAGCCCGCATTGTTAACGGCCACATCGATCCGTCCGAATGCAGTCAGCGTTTGCTGTATCGACTCATCAATGCTGGCCAGGTTATTCAAGTCGGCAGCCAATGGCAGAAAACGGTCCCTGGCGATCTGTCCAACCGCTTTGCTGAGTGTACTGGCGTCGCGCGAAGTTGCAGCCACCCGGTAGCCGTTTTTAAGTAGTTTTTTTACGAGGATAAGCCCCAATCCCTGGGAGGCCCCGGTTATGTACCATACTTTTGGAATGTTCATGATATTATACTTTTAGTTTGGGGGTAAAGGATCGTGTATGCAGTGGGTTTTTCGGGTACCCACTTCCACATCACCGTAAAAAGGTTATTCGGTAACGTCGGTAATCATTTTATTAACGATCAGCCAGCGGTTATTGATTTTGTGAAACGACAGGAACTCATCATAATTGAAGTCGTACATTTTAACATGAACTTTGGCAACGGCTATTGAGTTGACCACGTTAATCGAGATGATGGTTCCTTTAAATGGTTTGCCGGAATCTTTAGGGCTTTGGCGGTTCTTTACCCCTTCGAAGTATTGATCCAGCGTTTTGGCATAAGGCTGGCCCTTTACATCTCCAAATAATAGGGTGCCGGGATTGAAAATGCTTCCAAGGGTGTTCACATCACCTTCGTAGATACCTTTGAAATAGTAGTTTTCAAGCGCCTGGGTAATTGCTAGTGAATCTTGCTGATTGTTTTCCATTTTCTTTGAGTTTTGCGCTTTTAATACCAGCAACGTGCATGACAAAAAAGCGGTGAATAAAAGCGTTTTCATATCAATTCAGATTATATCCGGTAGCTACGCCATCAACTACGCACATGATCGAACGGTTAATAAATAAAATAGTGGATTTATTCCTGCCACGGAAATTGACAGTTTGCGCGATATCGTCTACATAGACAACGCCTTTCAGCAGATAGCCTGCAATTTGGTCATCGCCATCACCCTCCAAAGGTGTGCAGGATCACACTCGTCGCCATCGTGTTAGTTCCGCAAAGCGGCTCCGCTTTCGGAAAAAAAAAGTATCGTTTGGAATCGATTCAAAAATGTTGTCAAACCTGGGGTGGGCAAGGCTGCTCCTATTTTCTTCCCCGTATAATTTTTTTGAGGTCATGCTAATTCCTCCTATGATTTTGGCTCACTGGAATCATTCCAGGTAGGTATGTAATATCTAAGGTAGTAATGTTTTTTTATTTTTTAAAAATGAAAATTTAAATATTAGTTAATGCGATCCACAAAAAAAGCGCCCCGGTTTCCCGGAACGCCCAATCAAACTTAAATACATCAAAACTATACTATTATCTTACGCGGTCGTTATGTTTATCGCGATAAATGGCGCGACTTGTTCTGTTTTCTTCGCGACGCAAATGACTCCGTTCGGCACGGGTAACATGGCCGTTGGCTTTCGCCATACGTTTATCCCTGCTGATCCTGTTTTCGTCGCCGCGTAAATGGCGTGCTTCATTGCGGGTCAACGTTCCGCTGTGAACGCCACGGTTAATGCGCTTTTCCTGCCTGTGTTCCCTGTGGTTAATAACCGGTGTACGGGTTTGTGCCTGTGCAATTGAGGTGACGGCTAAAGTGGCGATCAATAAACCTCCGAATATTTTAATTTTCATTTTTTTCTTATTTATGGTGTTTTAATAATAGAGCATAAATAATGGGTTTGGTTTAATGTAGTTGAAAATAGAATCAAGAAACAAGAATCAAGAGTCAAGACAAGTATGGAACAATCATTCATCATAAGCTATTATTTTCCTGGTTCTTGACCCTTGTCTCTTGGCTCTTTCACCTATATTTGAGTAATGAGTTCATACCGTTTAGACAAGATTGCTTTTCATGTACAAAAAGCCAAAGAAGCCTCGAACCACGGCGCTTATTACCGGACGCTGACTTGGCAGGAGCGCCTCCGTATAGCAAACTATTTAAACAGCATCGCTTATAATTATCCTGAAGATGAACCTCCGGGGATGGATAAAACGGTGTTCAGTATGAGAAGCCGTAAATAAAGCCTGCGATTAATTTATCAGCAGCTTATAACCCCGCCCGTGAACATTAATGATCTCAACACTTGGGTCGTCTCTTAAATATTTGCGGATCTTGCTTAAAAAAACATCCATGCTGCGGCCGTTAAAGTAGTTATCGTCATGCCATATGTTTAGCAGGGCTTCTTCACGGGTCAGCACTTCATTTTTACGAAGGCAAAGCAATCGCAGTAATTCAGCTTCTTTGGTCGAAAGTTTTTGGTGCGTATCGCCGATGGTGATCATTTGCGATGTGTATTCAAAGGTATAGCGACCTATTTTAAATGTAGTTTGTTTTTCTTCTTCACTTTTTTCAGAATTATCGGTTCGTCTTAGCAGGGCATTTATACGTAGCAGTAATTCCTCAATGCGGAACGGCTTTGTAATATAATCGTCGCCCCCTAAATTAAAGGCCATTGTTTTATCCTCGATCATGCCTTTGGCTGTTGCAAAAATAATGGGCACATGGCTGTTGATTTTCCGGATATCCTTACCAAGCGTAAAGCCATCCTTTTTAGGCATCATTACGTCAAGTATCACAAGGTCATAGGTTTGTTTGGTGAAGTTGCGCAAGCCTTCTTCACCATCTTTGCATAAAATCACGTCGAACTTTCCTTTTAACTGTAGGTAATCCTGCAACAGCAGGCCGAGGTTGGGGTCATCTTCTACCAGTAATAGTTTTTTCATATGTTTTGAAAAGTCGGGAAAGTCGGGAAAGTCCGAAAGTCCGAAAGATTTTTTTAGTCCGAAAGTCGGAAAAGACCGAAACCCCGGATGAATTTTTTTAGTTATTAGGTTTATACGTTTTAAACGAAATTGCAGCTACTTTTCGGACTTTCCCGACTTTCGGACATTTCTGACTTCCTCACACCAATTGAAATTTTAATTCAAACTCAGATCCTTTTTCTTTTTCCGATTTTACGGTGATTATTCCGTTGAGCCGTTTTACCACCGTATTTACATAGCTCAAACCTAATCCAAATCCTTTAACATCATGCAGATTACCCGTTGGTATGCGATAAAACTGTTCGAATATTTTTGTTTGCTGGTCGCGGCTCATGCCTATCCCTTTATCGGCTACCTTAATTACTATCTGGCCGTTTTTGTTTGAAGTGCTTATAGTGATATCCGGCGCCTCAACGCTGTATTTTATGGCATTGTCGACCAGATTGTAAATAACGTTCGAGAAATGCAGCTCATCTGCATTGATAATAGCGTTTTCAGCATCAAGCTCCAAAACAGTGCTGGCATTGGCTTTTTGGAGTTTAAGGGCCATACTGTCAATCACCACAGCTATCATTTCATTAACGTCAAGCGGCTTTTTTTCCAGCTTGAAATCATTTTTCTCAATACGGGCAATATTCAACACCCGTTCAATGTGACTGCCCAAGCGCTCGTTCTCTTCATATATAATATTAGCAAGCCTCGCCACCCGGCTTTTATCCTGCACTATTTCGCTATCCTTTAATGCTTCGCTGGCAATCATGATGGTTGATACCGGAGTTTTAAACTCATGGGTCATGTTGTTAATGAAATCGGTCTTCATTTCCGATACCTTTTTTTGGCGGATGATAGAAAAGATGGTGTACCCGAAACAAAATACCAAAACCATCAGCAAACCACCTGTAGTTGCCATGGTGGCTGTCATCTTATTTAATATCAACGAGTTTTTTTGCGGGAAAGTGAGCCTGATCATACCCGGATCATTGATCACTTCTTTGCTGAATATCGGAGTTTGGTAAGAAGTACCATTATTAAAGGTGGGCTTAGCTCCGGTTATATCATTAGCTTTTGAGAAGATCAGCGAGTCCGAATTAGCAGTGGTTACCTCGTAGCTAAAAGGAAGGTTAATCCCTTTGTTATGCAGTTCAAACCGAAGCAGTGTATCAATCCAAAATGGATCAAGCCGCATTCTTAACGGCTGACCGTATTTCCCATATTCCTCCGCTAAGTTTTCAATTACAGTAGTTTTACCCTGGGGTACATTTTGCAGCGAATCGTTTTCGAGCAGTTTCTTTACCTCTCTGAATTGCCTTTCTTTTTGTTTGCGCAACTGCTCCCGTTGCCACATGGCGTTAATATGGGGGATAGATATCACCTGCTTTCCAAATTGCGGGTCGCTGTAAGTATAACGCACGGTATCATATTTATGCAGCTTTTGGGGTTTTTTTGAAACCGGCGGAGCAGGGCTTCTTACGATTACCGGTGTTACACGTCCGTGAACATCGCCAAACTCATCTGTAAATTCTTCCAGTCGAATTTGAAGGTTCACGGTGCCGCCCTCCATTAGTTTAGTTAGCTCGTCATCCACTTTTTTATGCATGATCATACGCCGCAGGCTGTCGCGCAATAAGGCAATCTTTCTTTCGCGGGCGGTTTGCCGCCTTTTTATAGGCTTTTGGGTAATTGTATTATCAATCCCTTCCGGGTTCTTAATCCCGGCTTGCCCGGCACGTATGCCCTGTGCCTTTACATTTAGAAAATTAAGGGCGTCGTGCTTGGTAACTTTAGCAACAACATTGTTTAGCGCTTCATTAACCGATCGGTCAAACAGTTCCGATTGCATTTGGTAGGATTGCCGTAAAAAGTACAATTGCATAGCCATTACGCCCAAAAGCGCAAAACTCATCAACCCGATAATAAGTGCGATGCTTCTTTTTTTCATCCTAAATACAAAAATATTTTAAATAAGCGGACAGCCCCTGCTTTTAACAATTTTTAACAAATTATAACGGTGATTTAACATCTTGAAATATAGTTGTTTGCTAAATTTGACGTAGATATGTAATTCTAATTGCGCAACCGCACATGCGATAATAAAAAGCGTGAATCCAAGTTTGATAATATAAACCCCTTACTAAAATGAAAAAGTTCTTACTAAGACCCGGCTTCGAATTCATTTTCGCACTTAGCCTGATTGTGATACTCGGTTTGCCCCCTGTGCTGCTGGCGCAGAACCAAAAGGAATTGGAGATAAAGATTCAAAATGGAGACACCACCATTAACGGTAAAAATATTAAGGAGCTCCCGGCCAAAGAACGTCGGAACGCCTTACGCGATATCAGTCACATCAATAGCGAACCGGTTATTTTACAGGATAGCGGAAAAAATGCCGATGTGCGGCGAAAAATAATTATCAGACGTGATCAATCGAAAGATGGTAAGCGCAGCACAGTGATAGCCGAAGATATGGTTGTTAAAGATAGCCTTGGAAACGTTGTTAATATCAAACCACACCGGGGGCAGGATTTGAAGTATTCTTTCAAATATCGTATGAATGACGAATCGCCCGATAGAAGGATATTAGAAGATCGCGGATTTAATGCGCCGATGCGGTCGCCACTAATGCGCTTTGACCGGCGTAACAGCCAACGATTTGACTATGTAAATACGGACAACGACGGCATCAGCACACATGTTAGCTACCGTATATCCGAAGCGTCAAATGATGACCTGAAGAAAATGCCGCATGTGGAAGGCCCTAAATTCGAAGTGAAGGACCTTAACCTGGTGCCTGAATTTACTTCTGGAAAAACATTGTTAATGTTCAATTTGCTTTCAAAAGCCACAGCCGGGGTTAAGCTAACCGATAGCGAAGGAAAACTAATGTGGACCGAAAAAGCGACAGGCGGCAGCTTTAGCAAAGCTTTCGTATTGGGATTGAATGGTATTTATTACCTCCAAATAAACCAGGGCAATAGTGTGTCGGTGAAGAGGATTGTGAAGGAGGAGTAGCTGGCAGTTGCCCGTTTGCAGTCGGCAGTTTTTTTACCAAACGAAAATAGCCCTCTAATTAACTTAGAGGGCTATTTTCGTTTGGTTGTCGTTGCAACCTGAGTCCTAATTTGCAGCCGCCTGCTGCCAACTAAAAACTGCCAACTGATTAAAATGGCAAATCATCCTCATCAGCCGAAGCGCTGATATCGGCAGGTGGTGCATATTCAGGTGTTGGACTGTTGCCTGCACCGGCTAACACGTTTAGTTTCCACAACTGCAACGAGTTAAAGTAAGTCTTTTTACCTGCTTTATCCGTCCATGGACGGCCCCTTAAATTGAAGAATACTTCAAGGTCATCACCAACCTTAACATTGTCCAATAAATTACAGCGGTCCTGTATAGCTTCGAACTTTAAATACTCCGGATATTGCGGATTTTCGATGTATTCAAGTATTAATTCCCTTTTTTTCAGTGAATCCGTAACCTGTACGGTTGGAGACACTTCATGTACCTTACCCTTAATTTCCATAGTTTCAAAAAATTAAAAATGTAAAGTTAATAGATAAGAAATGAAAACGGGTGTAATTATTTCATAAATTCGCACAATATCATGGAAGTTTTCCACACCGAAAATAAAATAATCATAACCTGTAATAAAAGATTGTCAACCTATCTGCAGGCAGAAGTTGAGGCGCTTGGCTTTACACCAATCCGTGTGTTTCAAACCGGGGTTGAGCTCCTGGGCACCGTTACAGATTGCATCGCTTTGAACCTTAATTTGCGCTGTGCAAGCCAGGTACTGTACTTGATAAAGCACTTTAAGGCCGATGACCCTCAGCAGCTTTACGACGAGCTGGTTACCATAGAATGGGAAAAACTGATCGACTTTACCGGTTACTTTTCCGTTTCTTCAAATGTTAACAACGAGCATATACGCACGCCGCTTTTTGCCAATGTTAAGGTTAAGGACGCCATAGCCGACAGGATAAAGTCTATCAAAGGGATTCGGCCAAACTCAGGCGCTGAAGTGAACAAAACGCTGGTACACTTGTACTGGCAGGACAGCGAAGCCGATATATTTTTAGATACCTCCGGCGAAACGCTGGCGAAACACAGTTACCGCAAAATCCCGGGTAAGGCGCCTATGCTCGAAGCTTTGGCGGCATCAACTATAATGGCCACCAATTGGGATAAAAACAGCACGTTTATTAATCCTATGTGTGGCTCGGGCACGCTTGCCATTGAAGCGGCATTGCTGGCAACCGATAAATGTCCGGGACTTTTCCGGATGAATTATGCCTTTATGCACATTATGGGCTATGACGAAACGGTTTTTTTTACCGAACGAAGAAAATTAAAGGATAAGGCGAAAAAGGAGATCGGTTTTAGGATCATCGCGACAGATATTTCAGAAGATGCCGTTGATATCTCCCAAAAAAATGCTAAAACAGCCGGTGTAGACCATTTAATAGAATTCAGCGTTTGTGATTTTGCAGATACGCCTGTTCCGGAAGAGCCGGGAATAGTAATGTTTAATCCTGAATACGGCGAACGCTTGGGGGTACATACCAAACTGGAGGCAACCTACAAGCGTATTGGCGATTTTATGAAAAAGGAATGCCTGGGTTACCGGGGTTATGTTTTTACCGGTAACGCCGACCTGGCTAAAAAAATAGGCTTAAGCGCAGCAAGGCGGATTGAATTTTACAACGGCAAACTGGATTGCCGCTTATTGGAATACGAATTGTATACAGGAAGTAAAAGAGAACCTAAAGAATTAAATTAGAATATCGAACACTGAATATCGAATGATGAATGTCGAACCGCTAGTGAAAATTAAAACTTCATTATTCGATGTTCGGCATTCGGTGTTCATTATTAAATATTAACATGAAAAATATCCTAATATCCCTAACGGCAATTTTGCTATCGTTGCACTGCATGGCCCAGGACCAGCTGGCTTTCCCTTTCCAGGGCGGAAAAGACGTGATGACCAGCTTTTTTAAAGACAGCCTGGCAGTTTCGCCGGATATTATACAAAAGAGGGCCACGGGGGTAGTGATCTTTAAGTTTACTGCTGATGAAAAAGGGAATATAACCAAGCTCGTGATATATTATGCCGACGATGCAATTTTAATACCACCAATTATTGATGCAATAAAAAAATCTAATCACAAATGGGTGATACCTGATCATGAAAAGTTCCATGATTTTATATTGCAGTTTGTAGTGAGCTTTAACCCGCCGGAATCACCTGTAAAGGGCCTTCAAAAAGCTGTTTATGATTATAACCGGCGCCGCAAGCCGATGGTTACGTCTAACCAGGTGCCTTTAAACGAGGCTACCTTGTTGCCAACGGTGATGGTGGGTTATGATATTGTGGAATAACCAATGCGCCGTTGCGAGGAACAGCCTGTCCCGATAATTCGGGAAAGCAATCGCTACATATGCAAATCAGGAACCGGGATTAACTAATCTCTGAATTTAGTATTATACTACTTACTTTATCCTTGTCTTCAAACAATAATCCGCCCGCTCAATTGCCGCGGGGCTAGTCCTTTTTGTCTTGATACAAAAAGTACCAAAAAAATCAAGACAGAAAAAAGCTTCCGCCCACAGGCCAGACACCCTGGCCCGCTTTTCTGTCGGGCCTTTACCCGCTTTTGTTTTTGATACGACAATAAGTGTGGGCAAATTTAATTTAGATTGTGACTCATTGCCAACCTCCCCGACCGTCGTTGCGAGGAACCGCCTGTCCCGATAATTCGGGAAAGCAATCGCTGCATCTGCAAATCATGGACCGGGGTTAACTTATGCCTGGATACGGTATTATGCTATTGACTTCCGTAGGATATGTTGGAATAACAAAGACCGTATATTTGCTATTGTAATGGAAAAATCGTCGCCTCAAAATTACCGTAAGATCATCCATATTGATATGGATGCGTTTTATGCTTCTGTTGAGCAGCGCGATTTTCCTGAGTACAGGGGCAAGGCATTGGTTGTGGGGGGCTTGCCTGAAGGGCGTGGCGGCGTGGTGGCTACTGCGAGTTATGAGGCGCGCAAGTTTGGAATACGATCGGCAATGCCATCGAAACAAGCTTTGCAGCTTTGCCCGCATGCGCTGTTTGTGAGGCCGAGGTTTGCTGCCTATAAAGAGGTTTCCCAGAACATACGCGAAATATTCAGGCGTTATACGGACCTAATTGAACCGCTTTCGCTGGATGAGGCCTACCTGGATGTTACCGAAGACAAACTAAACATTGGCTCCGCAATCGAAATAGCCAAACAAATAAAACAAGCCATTAAAAACGAATTACAGCTAACCGCGTCCGCCGGCGTATCCATCAATAAATTCGTTGCTAAAACCGCCTCCGATATTAATAAACCGGATGGCTTAACTTTTATCGGTCCTTCGGCGATAGAAGCGTTTATGGAAAAGCTGCCGGTTGAAAAGTTTTTTGGTGTGGGCAAAGTAACGGCACAAAAGATGAAGAACATGGGCCTGCATACCGGTGCTGATTTGAAGTCCCTTGCCGAACATGAATTGATAAAACACTTTGGTAAAACAGGAAAGTTCTACTACCAGATTGTGCGCGGAATAGACAATCGGGAGGTTCAGCCCCATCGCGAAACAAAGTCGCTGGCCGCCGAAGATACGTTTGCTTATGACCTGACGACCATCGAAGAAATGGAAGCTGAGCTGGATAAGATAGCCAAAACGGTTTGTAACCGTCTGCAGAATTACCAGTTAAAAGGGCGCACCATTACCCTGAAAATAAAGTACAGTGATTTTAAGCAGATCACCCGCAACCAATCGTTTCCGGTTGCTGTAGATGATTTCGAAACCATTTGCTCAACGGCAAAACGCCTGCTGTCTGCTACCGAGCCGGAGGATAAAAAGATAAGGCTGCTGGGTATTTCACTGTCGAACTTTGGGGAGGTAGTTGTCAAGCAAAAGGTAGAGCACCCCACCGATCAGTTGAAGCTTTTTCAGTTTTGATGTAGCAACATGATTTTGACGGGGTTTACTACCTTTGCACCCATGATTGACGTGTTATTAAAAAAGGGCAAGGAGAAAGCAGTTTTGCACCGCCATCCCTGGGTATTTTCCGGAGCTATTGAAAAGGTAAAAGGCAAGCCTGCTAATGGCGATATTGTACGCCTGCTAAATGTCAAAGAAGAATTTATGGCCTATGGTTTTTATAATGATCAATCACGGGTTGCTTTACGGCTGTTGGAATGGGATGGAAAAGTTGAAGTTGATGAGCAATGGTTCAGGAATAAGATTGCGATTGCAGTGGAAAGTCGCAGCGATTTATTGTCCGATGGAAGTACCAATACCTGCAGGTTAATATTCAGCGAATCAGATTACCTCCCGGGATTAATCGTAGATAAATACGCCGGGCACCTGGCCGTACAGGTGCTCACCACAGGCATACAGAAGGTAATGCCGGTTATAATAGATGAACTACAGCGTTTGTTAAAACCCGAAAGTATTTTTGACAAAAGCGATTCAGCATCAAGGGATCATGAGGGCCTTGAAACTTTAAATACCGCTTTATCTGAGAGTCACCCGCCTGAAAGGGTAGAAGTTAAAGAGAACGGTATTGCGTATAATATCCATATCGCTACCGGGCAAAAGTCGGGATTTTACTGTGACCAGCGGGATAACCGGAAAATAGTAGCAGCCTATGCTAAAGGTAAAAAAGTATTGGATTGCTTTTGCTATAGCGGCGGGTTTACGTTGAACTGTTTAAAAAACGAAGCGCAATCTGTTACTTCAGTTGATAGTTCCGTACCCGCTTTAGAGACCCTGAAAGAAAATATTGCCCTTAATGATTATGACGCACAGAAGGCAAACATCATATCATCAGATGTCAACAAGCAGTTAAGAAAGTTCAAAGAGGATGGCGAGCTGTTTGATATCATCGTGCTCGACCCTCCAAAGTATGCACCGTCCCGCTCGTCGCTTGACAAAGCATCACGGGCCTATAAAGATTTAAACAGGTTGGCCATGTTGCTGCTTAATAAAGGCGGCTTGCTGGCTACCTTCTCCTGCTCCGGGGCAATGGATATGGAAACCTTTAAGCAGGTGCTGGCCTGGGCCGCGCTGGATGCCGGTAAGCAGGTGCAATTCATCCACCAGTTTTGTCAGCCGGAAGATCATCCCGTAAGGGCCTCGTTCCCGGAAGGAGAATATTTAAAAGGATTGCTTTGCAGGGTGCTTTAGTGAGGTGAAAACGAGATGCCCTCAATTGTGAGCGACCATTAACTTTACAATGTATTCCTCCCAGCCATTATTGTTGGCTAGCTGTTCGGCAAAAGTGGGTACATAAGGATAATCGGGCATTACGCCCCGGTTGGGATCATGATCGCCTGTAGTCGCAAAATCGCAGTAGTTGATTGAGGTGTGTGTCGTTATTCCGGAGTTTGGCAAAGTCATGTTGATGCCAACGCTGCTGCCGCCGCCGAAATAAGTGCCTCCGGTTTCTTCGCCTATAAATATGCCAAGGTGATTGCTTTGGCATACAGCTGCAAAGGTTGAGGCCGCAGAAGCAGTACCGCCGTTGATATAAAAATACACCTTGCCGGTGAAACGGTCGGATTTGGGTTGACATATGGGCAGTTCGCCCTGGGTTTCTTCTCTCACATAATATTTACCATTACGTTCAGGATAGAGGTATTTGTCTTCGTGATCCAGCACATCGGCAGGCAGGTCTGCCTGTTTCAAGTAAATATCATTATTTGTGATCAGGTATTCATCATTGATAAAATGCCTGGGTTCGCTGATCAGGTAGCTGAATAATTCGGCGGCGTTGGCTTCGTCGCCGCCAGGGTTATAAGCCAGGTTGACGATGAGATTAGGGATTTTTTTGCTTTTGAGCTCAGCAAAGAACACTGCAAACTTTTCGGCCATTTTGTTTTGAGCCTTTTTGCTACCACCGCCGAAACCATTTAAGGTTAACACCGCGTATTGTTTATTCGAAGCTATCCTGAGCCGCCATGGATCTGCTTTTTCCTTTTGACTGGCCTTATCTTTTTCAATGATTTTTTTATTCGCCGGATTTTTTATTGTGTTCATACCGCTTTCCCTGAAAGTAAGCGAATCGCGCCACACCCTTTCCTTTATTTTTCCATCGGGAGATCTGAACACAATGTCAAAACTATCCGGCCGTGCAATGAACATGGCGTACCAATAATTAAAGTTCATAGCGGTCGACAGAAAATTCTCCTTGCTGGTGATCATGTCTCCTTCGGTCGGCACATATTGGAATAGTACATGCTCCAGGCTGTCGACATTTTGGTGATTGATCAGGCATACTTCATCCCCTAAATGAATGCTGGTGTCATTTGTCCGATTAACAACCACATAGGCTTTATCGTGGTTAAACTCAATGACCAGCGGGATCACTTTCCATTTCTGTAAATGTTGCATAAATTGCTGATGTTGATAAGGATCACAGGAAGTATGCTCACATTTCACATCGGAAATAAGCGTGGCGATAACCTGGTAGAACCCGTAAAAGGACATGGGCTGATTCAATAAGGCCCGCAGGCTGTCCATTTTGTGCTGCATCACCGGTTTAGTAGTGTACTTGTACAATCCGGGATGTGTGTTTTCCAGCGTATGACGCAGCGTATCAAAGTCCTGCTGCATTTGCCCCGGTGTAAAAATCCGACTGTCATACGCGTCCTGGGCATTTACCCGGACAAATGGGATGCTTAATACAAAAGCGAGAAAAAGTAAGCGGAAATGTGCCATAGTTTTTTGCGGTAAAATTCTTGCTTATAGAACAGAGCGCCAAGCCCGGTAATAGTCAAAACATGGTTTTGATTGTTATTTGATGGGTAGCTTGCTTAAAATCCCTTGGCGACATTCCCATTACCTGTTTGAAAGCGCGCTGAAATGTAGGCTGGGAGCTAAAGCCGCAATCGGAGGCGATACCCATAATCGTAAGGTACCCGTTTTCCGGCTTTTGATATCGTTCAATGAAGGCAGCCACACGATAACGATTTACAAAGTCGTTAAAACTAACCTGCAGATGCTGGTTCAATACAGCGGATAAGGTTTTGACAGGAATTCCAGCATGCACGGAGAGTCTTTTCAGATCAAGATTCCGATCCAAATAAAGCAGATCGGTCTCCATAGCCTTCTTTAGCGCAGTTATCGTTTTTTCCACGATGTCAGAACTTGATATGAATTGTCTTTCTGTCTTATTCGAAGCCGTACGTTGCCGTTGCAGGTACCCCTTAATACCCAACCAGTAGATCAGCACCGCCAGCGGCACATATATGGGATACCAATAGAATATTTGCACCATCTTATTCGAATAGGCGGGCATCACGTAGGGAAGTAAATAGCAAAGCGATATAAACTGAAACACTATAAAGGCCGTTTGTAACTGCCGGAGCCATTTTACCTGCGCTGCCGAAACACTTTGTCCATTTAGTTTTCGGTATTGCCGGAGGCTGCGTACGGATAGGGCCAGGTATATAGAGATTGACAGCCATCGCGGGATGTCGGCGTAAATATTATAAGTATCGATAAAATAACCGACGGGGCCGGGGTGATTGGGGATTAACCTGGTTACAACACCTATGATAAACCCGATTGTGGTTATGCCCGGAACAAGGTCGATCAGGATCGGTGCAAAATGCAGACGCTGTTTTTTTTCAAGCTTAAATTCGGGGTCGAGCAATGATCGTTGATAAAAATACAATAGCGGCCCTACCGGCATGATGATCACCATTGGGATCAGCGCGTCCAACGTCTGAAACAATCCGCTGGATTGAAACCTGGATTGTGAGTTCAGCCAAACGTTAACACTGGCCAGTGTAAGGAAAAAGATGAGCATGCCGAGCAACCGGTCAGCTTGTCTGCGGTTTCGTGAAAAGAACAGCAGGCAACTGATGATAAGACCCTGAAGCCCACCAAACAGGATAACTGTATTTAATATGCCGGAAATCAAGACATCAAAATTAGTTCACGCTAATTTACAAGTGAACTGATCGAAAGTGTCTCATCAAAAGTGAAAAAAGAGTCTGATTAAAAAGAAAAGAGACATTATTTAAAAATAAATTTTAACTTCTGTCCTGTTTTTAAATCTCCATTCGTCATTGCGGTATAAACATTAAAAAATTAGCATTATGAAAGATTTCCTTTTAGTTTACAGAAACGACTTCAAGAACCAACCTGCTGGTTCGCCTGAAGAAATGCAGGCAGTTATGAAAAAATGGATGGACTGGATGGGCGGTATCGCAGCCCAAAACAAGTTGGCCGACCAGGGCAACCGGTTAGGTTCGGAAGGTAAGGTGGTAAAACCAGGTAATGTAATTACCGATGGCCCTTATACCGAAATTAAGGAGCTCATTGGCGGCTACAGCATTATTAGGGCTGCATCGTTTGACGAAGCTGCTGAAATAGCAAAGGGCTGTCCGATACTGGAGTTTGGCGGGAATGTAGAAGTTAGGGATATCGTCCCGATGTAGGCATAATATTGAATAATGAACACTGAATGTTGAATAATGAAGTTACTTCGGGGGTTCGATATTCAGTGTTCATTATTCGATATTTAAAATTTTTACTTAAGCCTTTGTACTTTTACAGGGGCTTTTTTATTATGGAAGAACAGGAACTCATACCCCATTTATTCAGAACAGAGTTCAGCAAAATTACTGCTGTACTGGCCAAGCTATTTGGTTTTGAGCATATAGAAATTGCCGAGGACATAGCCAGCGATACTTTTTTACTGGCATCGGAAATGTGGGGGCTGAAAGGGTTGCCGGACAAGCCCGTTGCCTGGCTTTACACGGTTGCCAAAAATAAAGCACGGGATTACCTGAGAAGAAATAAGCTTTTTACCGAAAAGATCGTAACAGATATCCAATACGGGAACAGTGAGTTGCACGAAATAAATATCGATCTGTCGGACCATAATATTATCGATAGCCAGCTCCAAATGATGTTTGCCATTTGCCATCCTGCTATTCCGGCAGAGGCGCAGATAGGGTTATCATTACGTATACTTTGCGGCTTTGGCATCGAGGAGATTGCTGATGCCTTTTTGAGCAATAAGGAAACTATTAATAAACGGTTGTCCAGGGCAAAAGAAAAACTAAGGAAAGAAAAGGTAAAGATTGAGTTACCGCCGCCGGGGGAGATTAATAAACGATTAGAAGCCGTACTAACCACCTTATACCTGCTATTTAACGAAGGTTATTATTCTTTGTCTCAAAATAGCCCCGTGAGAAAGGAACTTTGTTTTGAGGCGATGCGGTTAAACCACCTGCTTATTGAAAACGAGACTACTAACAAACCGTTTGTAAACGCTTTGCTGGCATTGATGTGTTTCCAGGCTTCGCGGTTCGAGGCGAGGATTAACTCAAATGGCGAATCTGTTTTATATGATGAACAGGACAGCAACTTATGGAACACCGAATTTATATTGCAGGGCGAATTTTATTTAAACAAGGCGGCTACCGGGAACACGCTATCAAAATATCACCTGGAGGCGGCCATCGCTTACTGGCACACTAAAAAGGAGGATACAGCTGAAAAATGGGAAAGCATTTTACAGGCTTATAACAGGCTGCTTCAAATAGAATATTCGCCTATCGCGGCGTTAAACCGAACTTATGCACTTGCGAGGGCAAGGGATAAACAAACAGCTATCAATGAAGCAGAAAAGCTTGACTTAACTAACAGTCACTTATATTATTCCCTGCTGGGTTATTTGTATACGGATATTGATAATGAAAAAGCTGTAAAGCATTTAAGAACGGCACTCAAACTGGCAAAGTCAAAAGCCGACAAAAGTACGATAGCGAGCAATATCGATAAGTTGCTTAAAGCTGCTTAAAGAGGAAAGAGTTACGGACAGACTTACGAAGTTTTTGAAACTTCGTAAGTCTTTTAAAGAACGTCTAATCAAAATGCACCCCACCGTAACTTGTGCGGATAAATACCTGCGCATCCGAACCGCTTTTGCCCACGTGACCCTTATAGTTTCGGGTCATACTAACGTGCTTGCTGCCATCCGGAGGGTTTTTGCTGGTAATAGTAACTTTACCATCACTATAGTTAAAGCCACCATAACTTGTTGTTACATCAAAATCGAAGTTATTATTAGGTATGCCCAACGATACCCGGGAATAAGATGAATTAATATTCAGCCTTTTAAACGAGTTAGCCATTTCACCTATTTTGAATCCGCCTTCGTAGGATAAATCTAGATCGGCAGCACCGGTTAATTTACCCAATTTAAACGATCCGTAACTCAAATCGGCTTTCAGATTATTACACTCGTCCATGTTGACGTTTCCATATGAAAAATTTACGTTGCCGCCGTTCAGGTTTACCACTTTCAAGCTGCCATAGCTGCCCCTTATCTCATTTGCTATATTCGATAAGTTTTGTGCTGATACATTACTATATGAAGATCTTATCGTAACCTTTCCGTCAAGGTCCGGCAGTATAATTGCGCCGTAGCTCTGTTCAACATCCAGTTCTGTTTTGGCGGGCATATACACGGTATAATTTACCTCCAGTTTACGTACTTTGTCGCCGTTCCAGCTAAATAATTTCCATGTACCATTGTTAGTGTGGGCAATTTCAGTTTTAAAAGATATCTGGTCACCGGCTTTACTGTCATTTATCTGCACACCGTCCAGCAACTTTTGAGCTTCATCGTCATCGTTGGCATCCGCTTTAATTTGCACATCTACCTTAACCTCATGTTTGTCCCACGTAGTAACCGTTATTTTGCCGTATTGATTACTGAACTTTATTTTATCATTAGCATCAACAGGATAACTTTTAGTGTAATTCTTGGTTTTCTCTTTTACTTCGCCACTCTCAATTCTCTGTTTAAGTGTTTTGCCGTCGTAATTAAAATTTAAATTACCGTCAAAATGCAAGTCAGCCTTTGGCGTAATGTTAAAATACAGTTTGTTATTAAGTTTATCAAGTCCTTTTAATTCCAAATCAATCTTTGGGGCAATGTTGCTTAGCCGTTCCAAATCTTTTTCGAGATTTTTCAGGTCCATCTTCAAGTCCATTTTCAGGTTCATATCCAAACCGTCCATGTTGAACTGGAAATTATCGAAATTTTGACTCTTGGGAGTAACAGGGGGCTTCGGTGCTGGTGCAGGTGTATCCTGTGCAAGACCGGCGGTATACATTGCGAACAACGCAATCACCAAAAGCAGGGCTGGTTTAAATATTTTTGATTTCATCTTTTTGGTCTTTTTTCATTTTATTAAATTGTTCAATTACACTCAATTGCTGATTAAGCACTTCTGTTTGTATCTGCAAGTTCCGGATCATTGCATGTAAAACAAGTTCCTGGTTAGGGCTATTGGCTAAATCGTTATTAAGTTTTTTATAGGTAGAATCCATTTTTGCTATTTCGGCGCTAAACTCCTTATATAGTTGTGGGTCGGATTTGGAAAAGGTTTTTAACTCCGCTTGTTTGGTTTCGATTAACGAAGTGTAATGAATTTGCTGTTCGGCATAAACAGGGTTAATTGCTGCAAGATCAACGCCAGTCCTTTTTTCTTTTCGCAGGTATAAAGCGAAACCTATGCACATAATCACGATCACTGTAGCTGCTACGCGCAGCACAAAGCCGAGCGAAAATGTTTTTGTTTCGCGCTTTTTCAAGGGGGCATCCTGTTCCGGCAAATGTTTTTCAATGCGGGCCCATAAATCCGCTGATGGTTCCAGGTCATCAAACTCTTCCCTGTTATCCTTTATAAAATCCTCTAATCGCTTGCTCATGATGGTATTCCTTTCCTGTTTAATAGCTCAATAACTTTTCTTTTTGCTCTCAAAAACTGTGTTCTTGATGTGTTTTCACTGATATTTAATATCTGCCCAATTTCTTCGTGATCATAACCCTCTAACAAATACAGCGATATTACTAAACGGTAGCCTTCAGGCAGTTCCATAATGGCTTCTTTTACCCTTGCAGCCTGGTATTTTATTTCATCGTCATCGTCAGCCGTTTCATCTGCTATATTATCCAACTGCTCATCTTCCAGCTCAACAAATTCCATTTTGCGCTTACGCAGTATATTAATGGCGCGGTTAACCACTATTTGTTTAAGCCACAATCCGAAAGTTGTATCCTGCCTGAAATCCTTTAATTTATTAAATGCATCAACAAAGGCTTCCTGCAGCACATCTTCAGCTTCGGCAATATTTCCCACTATCCTAAAGGCGACGTTTAGCATCGCTTTAGCATACAGTCGGTACAACTCATAACAGGCCTTTTTACTTCCCTGCTTACATTCAACCACAAGGTTGTAGTGTTTGTCAATATATACGGCTTCCAAATTGTGATCAGCTTTCATAGTATATGACGCATCGTTTTTTGCAACGTTGCATGAAGGAGGATTAAATATCGGAATTGGATGTTGGATTTCGGAATTATTTGAATGCGGAAGTCGGAATGCCAAATGCGGAATGAATTTATTGCGGAATTAAATATTTGAATGGAAATCTCCAAATCATTCCGCACTCCGCATTTATGACCCTTCCGCATTCAAAAACTTATCAACCGCCTTAATCGCATTTTCATATCTTTCCGGGCCGGTGCCAGATATTAATGCATAGGTTGCCTTTAGTTCTTGAAGCTCTTTGTACCAAACGCTCATAAAATGTTCGCGCATGTGCGGGAAATCGCGGAGCGGGTCTTCTTCCCAGGGCAGGTCGATGTCCAGCAGCAGGTAAAGATCATAAGGATGGTTTGGCAATTCGTCCAACACTTCCTGCGGGGATTTGCCGAAAGTGTAATCGCTCCAAATTTTTACAGTAATAAAGGTGGTATCGCAAATAAGTATCTTGTTTGCCTGCGGTAACAGTTCTTTTTCGAGGGCCAGCTGGCCGTAAAACATGTTAATCTCGTCCTGCCAGGTAGGCGGTGCGATTAGTTTTTCGCAATAACCGCGCGCAAATTCGGGCACCCAAACCGTGTTATAGTGATTTGCGAGGAAAACAGACATGGTTGATTTTCCGGTTGATTCCGGGCCTACGATAGCTATTTTTATGATTTCGGAACTCGGATTTTCCATTTCGGATTTTATTTGGCTTCTTCTAAGTCCGATCCGCCAACAGGCGTACCGAATTCCGAAAGGGTACTCTTTTTATATTCCTTTTGCCAGTCTACATGTCCTAACCAGGCCAATACTAAAAGAATTAAATATAAGATAGCCGTTACATATAAATCTTTATAGATGTATAACGGAACATAGCATATATCAACAAATATCCATAGCGCCCAGTTTTGCAATACCTTGCGGGTCATTAATATCTGCGCTATAAAGCTGATAGCCGTGCAAAACCCGTCTATGTAAGGCACATTGGTTTTCGTAAACCTTTTTAAAAATAAAGCCAACAACAGCGACAGGGCGACAATGGCTGTAATTATCCACGAATATTCTTTAAAATTTAAGCTGGTTACAGGCTTTTCATTTCGCTCTTTTTTTTTGATCCAAAAATACCACCCGTAAATGCTGGTACCTAAAAAATAAATTTGAAGCCCGGTATCGCCATAAAGCCTTGCTTTAAAAAAAACAATCGTGTAGGCTACAACGCTGATAATGGCAACCGGCCAGTTCCAGATATTTTGTTTTGCAGCCAGGTAAACACAATAAATACCGGTTACGGCGCCAATCCATTCTAAAGCGGTGGTTTGTTCAAATTCATGAACAATATGCTGTCCTACTGATAAAGCTAAAAGCTGCATGGACAAATATAAAAAAAGCCCCATCGTTTAATGGGGCTTTGGTAAGGCTTTACCATATCCTGACCCTTTTGCCCGGATCCAGCCACATTTTGTCGCCCTTTTTTATATGGAAGGCCTCGTAAAACTCAGGCACATCTGTGAACGGACCGTTTACGCGCATAAAACCGGGAGCGTGCTCGTTGGTTAATATCTGGCTTGACAGCATTTCCTGCCGTTGCTGCCCGAGCCATCCCAAGGCATAACCCAGGAAAAAGCGTTGTACCGGTGTAAATCCGTTAATTGATTTTCCTTCTTTATACTGGTCGGTTTTTTTAAAGGCATCCAGCCCGATTACGATGCCGCCCAGGTCCGCAATGTTTTCGCCCAGGGTAGCTTTGCCGTTTACGTGCAGGCCATAAATACCGTAACCACTAAATTGATCGATTAGCATTTGCGTATGCTGAGTAAATTTTATCGAGTCCTGCGGAAGCCACCATCCTTTTAAGTTCCCTTTTGCATCAAACTGCCTTCCTTCATCGTCAAAACCATGCGTCATTTCGTGCCCGATAGTTGAGGCCGCCGCATATCCGTAAGCTACTGCGTCGTCAACATCTTCGTCCTTTACTCCGGGTATCATAAACTGCGCGGCAGGCAGCACAATTTCGTTATTGGAAGGATTATAATAAGCATTATAGGTTTGCGGTGTCATATCCCATTCTGTACGGTCGACCGCTTTTCCCAATTTATTGGCATTGTACCGGTGCCAAAAATTATTTGCCCGCATCACATTTAAAGCATAAGGCCCCCGATCAATAGTAAGCGACGAAAAGTCTTTCCAATGATCGGGATAACCAACTTTCGGATTCACTTTCGAGAGCTTGTCGTACGCCCGTTGTTTGGTTTCCGGGCTCATCCAATCCAATTTTTCAATATGCTCTTTAAATGTGGCGCGCATGGCTTCCACCATTTTTGCATAACGTTCTTTTTCCTGCTCCGGAAAATATTCTTTTACAAAAATTTGCCCGAGTACCTCGCCCATTAATTCATTTTCGGTATCTAAAACCCTTTTCCAGCGCGGCAACTGCTCTTTATTACCAAAAAGCACGGTTCCGTAAAACCTGAAGATTTCGCCGTCAAAAGGTTTGCTTAGATAAGGGCCAAAAGAACTGATCAGGTTTTTACGCAGATAACTCTTCCAATCGTCGATGCTGTAAATTTTCAAGGCCTTATTTAATGCCCTGTAGTATTCAGGCTGACCAACAATTACGGTATCGGCATTTTTATAATCCATTTCATCGAATACCCGTTTCCAGTCGATATCAGGGGCCAGTTTGTTTAGGCCAGCCACGGTCATTTTGTTATAGTTTTTGTAAGGATCGCGCAGGTTTTCCAGTTTTCGGGAGCTATCAGCCAACAATTTTTCGAGATCGTAGGTTTTTTTTGCTTACCGCGATAGCCGCATCAGAGCTTAAGCCCGACAGCTTATAAATGATGGGCAGGTGTTTTTCCAGGTAATCGGTCCGTATCGCGACACTGTGCGGGTCGGTATTAAAATAATAATCGCGGTTCGGAAGGCCAATACCACCCTGGTACAATTGCAGCAAGTTTTTACCGCTGTTTTTAGCATCCTGCCCAACTCCTACGGCAATGGGCGTTTCTACGCCGATTGTATGCAGGTGTGCAAATTCATCAGCGAGGTCTTTTACATTCTTGATTTGATCAATTTTATCAAGCTCCGGCTTTAACGGGTCAAGCCCCATTTTTTCAATGGCTACCGTGTCCATCCCGCTGAAATAAAAATCACCTATTTTTTGGGTGTTGCTGCCTTTGTCGGCGTGGGCGGTCAGTGCGTCTTCATTTATTTTCTTTAAGCGGTCCCTTAATTCTTCGACAACCACATTGCCAATGCCCCACGATGAGTAAGCAGCCGGTATCGGATTTTTTTTGAGCCAACCGCCGTTCGCATACTTAAAAAAATCGTCACCGGGCTTTACCGTCGTGTCCAGATTTTTAAATACGACGTCGTTGTCGGCATAAATTTTTGTTTTGTCCTTACAGGAGCTTAATGATAAAATACCGATGGCGCTTGCCAAAATAGTATTACTAAAAGCGAATTTTGTGATCATTTTTTTATTTGTGTAGCTAAAAAAATACAGGGTGTGTATAAAATATCAGACAACTTTTTCTTGAAAACACCAAAATCCAGACAAATCCACCCTCTTTTTATAGTGCAAGCTAAAAATAAAAAATAATTAAATAAAGCCTTTGTAATAAAACTGTTATGCATGCCTGTTTTTAACTGTAGAGACATATTACAGAATATTGTGGCTTAAGATTTGTTGTAACCCAGACGACCTTGCATACAATCTGTGAAAAAACGATAAAACATCTACCTATGTTAAAACGTTTGTTTTGAATTCTCAGACGCCCAAGCTGAGGTTTTTTGTTCTTTGTTTTGGGTTTAATCAATAGTTTAAATTAATTAGGGGAAAGGGAGCTTCAAAAGAGCTCTCTTTTTTTGTTATATATTTTTTACTATGCATGCATAATATTACTTTTACCGATGTTGTGCTCCTATGGAGCAACTAGCAACACGATAAAGTAGTATCTTAGGAACTAATAAAATCTTAACTCCGTTGTTATTTTAAACAATGTATTTTGAACTAACTGAAGAGCAAATAATGATACGCCAGGCCGCGCGTGATTTTGCCCAGGCCGAACTTAAACCCGGTGTAATTGAGCGGGATGAGCATCAGAAATTTCCTGCTGAACAGGTGAAACTATTAGGCGAGCTTGGCTTTTTGGGTATGATGGTTTCCCCGGAATACGGCGGCAGCGGCATGGATGCTATATCTTATGTGCTGGCTTTAGAGGAATTATCGAAAGTTGATGCTTCGGCAGCAGTGGTTGTTTCCGTAAATAATTCGCTGGTGTGCTACGGATTGGAAAAATATGCCAATGAAGCGCAGAAACAAAAATACCTGGTACCACTGGCTAAAGGCGAAAAACTAGGCGCGTTTTGTTTGTCGGAACCGGAGGCAGGCTCAGATGCCACCTCGCAAAGGACCACCGCCGTTGATATGGGCGACTATTATTTACTAAATGGCGTTAAAAATTGGATAACCAACGGCAGTTCGGCATCAACTTACCTTGTGATGGCTCAAACCCACCCCGACAAAAGGCACCATGGCATAAATGTGCTGATTGTTGAGCGGGGAATGGAAGGGTTTACGGTAGGTGCGAAGGAAAATAAGCTGGGTATACGCGGGTCGGACACGCATTCGCTCATGTTTAGCGATGTGAAGGTACCCAAGGAAAACCGGATAGGTGAAGACGGCTTCGGATTTAAGTTTGCGATGAATACTTTGGATGGAGGCCGCATTGGTATTGCCGCGCAGGCGTTGGGCATTGCCGCAGGGGCGTATGAACTGGCGCTCCAATATTCAAAGGAACGCAAGGCTTTTGGAAAAACAATTGCCGACTTGCAGGCCACGCAATTTAAACTGGCCGATATGGCTACCGAAATTGAAGCCGCCCGGTTATTATGCCTTAAAGCCGCCTGGCTGAAAGACAATGGCCTGCCCTACGCACAGGCCAGCTCGATGGCAAAACTCTATGCCTCGGAAGTTGCCATGCGCACCACTGTAGAGGCTGTGCAGATCCATGGGGGTTACGGATACGTAAAAGAGTACCATGTGGAGCGTTTGATGCGCGATGCCAAGATCACGCAGATATATGAGGGCACCTCAGAAATTCAACGGATTGTCATTTCGAGAGAGGTATTAAAGTAGTTTGCCGGATTTTTGATAGGTTTGGGTATGCTTGTCAAAAAACAAACTCTGCTATCCTTTATATTTACCCTGTTCATTTTTTTTAGTGCTTCGGCGCAGTCTAAATTGCAAACCGGCGTGTGGCGGGGAGTTTTAAAAACCGCTTCCGGAAAGGAATTGCCATTTAATTTTGATGTCGAAACTATAGGTGGCCATCAGCAACTGGTTATTATTAACAGCGCCGAACGTTTTAAGGTAACCGACATAAAAATTAAAGGCGACTCGGTGTTTATTCATATGCCTTTGTTTAATTCAGAGTTCAAACTAAAATTTGCCGGAAAAGGGCTAAGAGGCCAATGGATAAAGCACCTGGCCGACAAAGATGCCGCAATGGATTTTACTGCCCAGCCGAATACTTCTTACCGTTTCTTTAAAACTGCAAAGAAATCCAACTTCGACGTAAGCGGCAGATGGGCCGTAGTTTTCGATGCCAGCACACCGCAAATGGAAAAGCTGGTTGGTGAATTCAAGCAAAGGGGATCAAAAGTAACCGGTACGTTTTTAAGCATCAGCGGCGACTATCGTTACCTGGAAGGGACCGTTGCCGGTGATCGGTTTTACCTGTCGTGTTTTGATGGCGGGCATGCCTATTTATTTACCGCGAAGATTAGCAACGCTAAAACCCTGGGCGATGGTATGTATTATGCCGGCCTTTCGGGATTGGATAGATGGACCGCGGTAAAGGACGCCAATGCCAAATTGCCTGATGCCTATTCCCTTGTCGCGCTTAAGCCGGGCTATAAAAAAATTGATTTTAACTTTCGGGATATTAACGGCCATAAGGTTTCGCTAAGCGACAGCCGTTTTAAAAACAAAGTGGTTATTGTGCAGCTATTGGGCTCGTGGTGCCCCAACTGTATGGACGAAACCAACTTTTTCGTTAATAATTACTACCCGAAATATCATGCGAAAGGCGTTGAGATCATCGGCCTTGCCTATGAGCGTACCACCGATTTTGCCAAATCGCAAAAAACTTTGCAGCAATTAAAAAATCACTTCAATATATCCTATCCTTTGCTAATAACCGGTTACACACCCGCCCGGGGCGACCCGGAGAAAAGCCTGCCCATGCTGGCTGGTTTTAAAGGTTTTCCTACTGCGATTATCATCGATAAAAAAGGTGTGGTTCGTAAAATACACACAGGCTTTAGCGGTCCCGGCACAGGGGTTTACTACACGCAGTTTATCAATGAATTTGATAAGCTGACGGAAGAATTGTTGAGGGAGCGGGAATAGGATTTGGATTTACATCGTTGTAGTTGCAAACTACAGGCATAGTTGTCCGTAGATGGAGTCTGCGGTTATAAAGTAATATAAGGTAAATATGTAGGGAAACCGGACTAAAAAATTACCCTTAAATACCGGGTTGTTGACAGATTGGATGTGTAGACGCCAGGAATAACCTCAACAGAGGTGGTCACAGACAGCAATCAGCAAAGGGTTAACATGTGTTAATTCCGGTAATTTTAAATATCTGATAATCAATTATTTAAAAAGGTTAACATAGAATTGTGTTAAGTCATGTTAACCCTTTTTTTGCTTTTTCATCTGACTTTGCCACAGCGCGCTTAGTGGAATTCCTATTTGATTACAGATATAGCTTTGTAATTTTCTTATGATGTAGCCATCAGTTATTAAAATCGCAGCATATCCTCTTATCTTAGCCAATACCAATCATCCCAATTGTATGAGCGATCCTGAATTCACCAAAGGAGACAGCCGGCGGGTTTTTTTAAAGCAAATGGCTGCTGCTACGGCAACCATTGCAGCCGCCGACCTGGTTACTTTTGCGGCAGATAAACCAAACAGCGTTATTACTATTCCGGGTTCCGAAATTCCGTGGTATCGCCGCGTAACGCGTTGGGGACAAACCAACATTACTGAACCCGATGTGCAGCGATATGATATCGGCTGGTGGCGCAAACAATGGAAACGTACCAATATCGGAGGCGTGATCATTAACGCAGGCGGTATTGTTTCCTATTATCCAAGTAAAATACCGCTTCACCGCCCCTCTCAATTTCTAAATGGTCGCGACCTGTTTGGCGAACTGTGCAACGCTGCACATCAAGATGGATTGGCTGTTTTTGCCCGCATGGATTCGAACCGCGCAAGTGCTGAATTTTATGACGCTCATCCTGATTGGTTTGCAGTTGACGCCGAAGGCAAGCCATACCGGGCCGATGACCTGTATATCACCTGTGTAAACGGCCCCTATTATAACGAGCATATACCCGCCATTTTACGCGAAATAATAGAACATTATCATCCGGAAGGGTTTACAGATAATAGCTGGAGCGGCCTTGGGCGTAATACCCCTTGTTACTGTGACAATTGCAAAAAAAGCTTCCGTGCGGTTAGCGGTAAAGATATCCCCGTTGCTCACAATTGGAGCGACAAAACCTATCAGCAATGGATACGCTGGAACTATGACCGCCGGCTGGAATTGTGGGATATGAATAATAAAGTAACCAAAGAAGCAGGCGGACCGAATTGCACATGGTCGGGCATGAACAGCGGCTCCATCAGCAGCCAAAGCAACAGCTTCCGCGATTATAAGGGTATTTGCAGCCGGGCCGATATCATGATGATAGACGACCAGAGCCGCAGCGACGCAAGCGGCTTTGAACACAATGCGGATATAGGCAAATTCCTTCACGGGATGCTGGGCTGGGATAAGCTTATTCCCGAAAGCATGGCCATGTACCAGCACGGCAATCCCGGCTTCCGGCTGGCAAGTAAGCCACCAGCTGAGGCCCGCATGTGGATGATTGAAGGCATAGCAGGCGGCATACAGCCGTGGTGGCACCATGTATCTGCTTATCACGAGGACCGGCGGATGTACCATACCGCTATATCCGTTATGAGCTGGCATAAGAAAAACGAACAGTATCTGATCAATCGCCTGCCGGTGGCCACTGTTGGTGTAGTATGGTCGCAGGAGAATACTGATTTTTACGGACAAGACAATGCAGTTCAGCTGGTTGATTTGCCGTGGCACGGTATGATAGAGGCGTTACTGAAGGCCCGGATACCCTACATCCCCGTGCATGCGGACCATATTGAGAGGGATGCATCGCAACTTTCAGTGCTGATATTGCCAAACTTTGGGGCAATGACAAATGAACAGGTTGCCGCTGTAAAGCGTTTTGTTGATAACGGCGGCGGGCTGATCGCTACGGGCGAAAGCAGCTTGTACGATGAATGGGGCAATGCCAGGGAGGACTATGCGCTCGGCGATCTTTTCGGCGCGCACCTGCCTGGTAAATACACCTCCGACAGAACATTCACCACGGCCCACACCTACCTGCGGTTAACACCCGAGTTGCGCAAACAGGTTGACGGCCCTGAAATTGGCAGCGAACCGTTTGTTACCACCACGCGGCACCCGGTGCTCCGCGGATTTGAAGAAACGGATATACTGGCTTATGGCGGACATTTGGAAGATATTCGTACAGATCCGGGAGTGGAAATATTAATGACCTTTATTCCCGCATTTCCATCCTATCCACCCGAAACAGCGTGGATGCGCCAGCCAAAAACAACAATCCCCGGCTTAATTCTGAATACAAAGGCTAAAGGCCGCGTGGCTTTTTTGCAGAGATTGATCGCCGTTTTGGCCAGTATAATTTGCCCGACCATGGCATATTGCTCGCAAACCTGGTGCGCTGGGCCGCAAAGGATAATGTGCCGCTAAAAGTTGAGGGCGTCGGAATGATAGACTGTCACCTCTATCACCAGCCCGGCCGGCTGATCGTCCATTTGGTTAATCTTACCAATTCTGCAACCTGGCGGGCCCCGGTACATGAATTGATTAGTGTCGGCCCTTTTAAAGTGGCTATTAAATTGCCCGCTGATGTACCGGGTAAAGGCCCGCGTTTGCTGGTTGCCGAAAAGGCTATCATATCATCAGTAAAAGATGGGTGGATCAGCTTTGAAGTAAATTCAATTCTTGATCATGAGGTGGTGGTTATTGGTTAATATTTGCACGTTTTATTGCTCACAAGCAAACGTCAGCGTTTAACAGGCGTTTTTATTCTTCAATTTATTAAGATATTTTTAGCCCTTATAAACCCAAAAAACATACATGAAAAATATTAAAGGACACGGCCTAAACGGTCGCGCTGTTTTATGTTCGAGCTTTCTTGCCATTTTATTACTGGCATGTTTTGATCATCCTGCAATTGCCCAGGGTGCAACTGCTGTTGTGGCTGTAAAACCTCTGGTTCCGGCGGTGTTGCCGGGAAAAGGTGCCGAACAATTCGATTTTTTTTATGCCGGCGAGGCAAAGTCGCATAACATGTACATCGTCCGCAAAGGCAAAATCGCGTGGTCGTACATTGATACTGCCGGCAGGGGCGAGATCAGTGATGCGGTTTTAATGACGAACGGGAACATCCTTTTTGCGCACCAGTTTGGCATCACTTTGATTGGCCCGGATAAAAAAGTGCTTTGGAACTATGACACGCCAAAGGGCTGCGAAACGCATACTGCTCAGCCGATAGGAACCGATCATGTTGTTTTCATTCAAAATGGCGATACCGCCAAATTATTTGTGGTAAACATCAAAACCGGCAAAACCGAAAAGGAATTTGTGCTGCCTGTTAAAAATCCTAAAAGTGTTCACGGTCAGTTTCGCCATGCACGGTTAACCGAATCAGGCACTATTATCGTTGCACACATGGATCTCGGAAAAGTTTGCGAATACGATAGCAATGGTAACCAGCTTTTATCGCTTGATGTTCCGGGAGTTTGGTCGGCCGTACCATTAAAAAATGGGAATATACTGGTTTCGGGCAATTTGCGTTTCGTTAGGGAAATTACCCGGAAAGGCGAGGTGGTTTGGGAATACCCGTTGGATGAGATTCCTGACTTTACGATATCGTCACCTCAAATTGCTATCCGCCTGGCTAATGGCAATACGCTAGTTAATAATTGGTACAACCAATGGAACGGTAAGCTCGATCCCACCCGCGCCCAGGCGCAGGCAATTGAAGTTACGCCGGATAAAAAGGTGATATGGGCACTACGTGCATGGACCGATCCTTTGAACCTCGGGCCATCAACCACCATACAGGTACTTAACGATGCTAATAGCACATCTGAGAAAGTTCATTTTGGTGATATTAAATAACCCGTAAATCATAATCCCTAAACGTTGATATGTATAAATTCATCAAAAAAGCAACCATCGTAAAATCTTTCGCGATAGGCCTTTTTACAACAGCGCTTTACAATACAGCAGGTGCTCAGAAAGACACTTTTTTAAAAATAACAATGCCGTCGGCCGGTGAATTCCATAATAATAAACCTGCGGGCAAAGGCTGGATAAACTTGCTGGACACCACATTATGGAACGCCGAAGGCCAATACTGGCAGCTGAACAATGGTATTCTGCATGGCGAAAGCAAGGCCCAGGATCAGCATCATTATGGTTACACTAAAAAGATTTATAAGGACTTTGAACTGAACGTGCTGATTAAAATGACGGGTAACGAAGAAGCAAACTCGGGTGTTTGTATCCGGATCCATCCGGATAATTTCGATATTGTGCCCGGCTACCAAATAGACATGGGTAAAGGTTACTGGGGCTCGCTTTGGGAAGAGGGCCGGGCAAGCATGGTTCAAAAATACCCTGATTCGCTGGCGGTAAAATTGGTGAAAGCCAATGAATGGAACCACTATTACATTATCGCCAAAGGCCACCATATACAGGCATGGTTAAACGGCGTTAAAACGATCGACATTATTCACGACGAGGGTTTTTTAGACGGCAATATAGGTATCCAGCTTTGTCACGGGCGGCAGCGGTATACTGTTGTAGATGTGAAAGCGATGTATGTAAAAGAACTTTAAAGTTGTCGCTTTTTCTGACTCAAGGGCGCCTCAAAACCGGATAGCGGTGTTTTGGTTAATTTTATATTGGGTAATAAAAAGTTTGTTGGCAGGGGCACTTCTTAAGGCTGTTTAATATATTTTTTCAGTAAACATTTATTGTCACAATTTTGACGATGCAATTCATATATCAAATGAATTGTGTTATTTACATGCTCCAATTTTAACCTGCGATGAATAAAAAATTAAGCTTTGCTTTAATCGTGCTGCTTTGTTCGGCAATGGCATTAGCAGCGCGCAATACGCCCGCTGCTACCTCAAAAAACATACTCCTAAAATATAAAGACAGCACCATTAACATGGCAGGCTGCTGGCGGTTAGATTTAGTACAGGACGGTAATGTTACGCTTACCACTTATTTTATCCTTAAAAAGGATACTGGCATGAAATATAGTGGGATGATAATTATTAACCGCTCTGGCAGGCTGGCCATCAGGAAACAACACATGGAAGGTAATGAGTTGGTTTTTAGTCCCGGATGGAACAGGGATTACCGCCTTCGTTTAGAAGGAGATAAATTGCATGTAACCCTTATTTATTCAGCGGGCGGTCAGCAACAAGGCTTTGCGGTACGGGCGCCTATCGAAGAAACGTACCCGCCCAAACCGCTGCCGCTTCCGGAATTGGCGACAATACCCTATAACGGACTGGCAAAAACCCCGCCGATGGGATGGAACAGCTGGAACCACTTCAGCAGCAGGGTAAATGACTCCATTGTGCGCGCAATGGCCGACAAGATGGTAAGCAGTGGCCTCGTAAAAGCGGGTTATGTATATATCAATATTGATGATTGCTGGGAAGGTACCCGCGATGCCGATGGTAACATTGTACCCAACAGTAAATTTCCCGACATGAAAGCCCTTGCCGCGTATGTACATAGCCGCGGGTTAAAGCTGGGTATCTACTCCTCGCCCGGCCCGGTTACCTGCGGCGGGTACCTGGGAAGTTTTGGGCACGAAGTACAGGATGCCAACACCTACGCCGCCTGGGGAATTGATTATTTAAAATACGATTGGTGCAGCGCCGGGGGCATATATAAGTCCGAACAGCTTCAGGCTGGCTATCAGAAAATGGGCAGCGCCCTGGCCAATTGCGGAAGGCCTATTGTTTACAGCCTTTGCGAATATGGCACGAACGAGGTTTGGAAATGGGGTCCGCAAGTAGGCGGCAACCTATGGCGCACCACCGGCGATATACAAGACAACTGGCGCTCCATGTCGAACATCGGGTTTAACCAAAGCAAATTGGCGCCGTATGCCGCGCCGGGCCATTGGAACGACCCTGATATGCTGGAGGTGGGAAACGGAGGCATGACCAATACCGAATACAGGACCCACTTTAGCCTTTGGTGCTTGCAAGCAGCCCCCCTTATCGCGGGAAATGATCTTAATTTGATGACGCCCGAAACGCTTAATATTTTGGGCAACACCGAAGCTATTGCGATTGACCAGGATCCGCTGGGCCACTCGGCGGTACAAGTGGCAAAGGACGGCGATATACAAGTATGGGTGCGCGATCTTAAAGATGGGTCAAAAGCGGTAGGGATATTCAATACTGGCACCACTACGCAGACTGCCACGCTGAATTTTTCAGACATTAAAGTCGACGGAAAAGCTCAGGTCAGGGATTTGTGGCTTCACAAAACAATGGGGAAATTTGACGGGCAGTATAAAGCTGACGTAGAGTCGCACGGGGTGATATTGTTGAAGGTGACGCCGAAAAAATAGTCAGCGCTTTTTTTATATCGCCCGTTATCAACGGCTTATAAGTTAAAAGTATACATTATAAAAAAAGCAAGCAGTGCTATCAGCACTATAATTCCAGATACGATGAGCCCTTTTAAGTTAAAAGTGTTTGTTGCTTTTATTTTCAACAAAATTAACAGGCACATTGCCAAATAGGCTAATGTGATCTTGTAGAAATAGTCAACACATTTAAAAAGCAAATCAAAATTAAATACAGGCGTATTTTTCTGTACACAAGGTGCAGTTAAAGAAAACAATTCAAATAAAATATAATAAATAAGGCCAATCGAAGCGATAATAATTATTGTTGTAGTTATTGGTGATTTACTGGGATTCAAACTTATCATAATCGAGATGATCTACTGTTTGGCTGTTTCTGTAATCTGGATTTAGTAAGCTTTATCAATTCTTCAAAAAAGCCACTCTAATTTCACCCAAATGATGGTACTTGCCCTGCCACCGTGCTAGGTCTGTAACTACCAATTTAAATGCATCACCATCGCACACTAAATGATGCAAAAAACACTAAAAACCCCATCTTTTTGTGTCTTGTCCTAAATAAGTTGACAAAGAGAGGTCAACAAAATGGAAAAGAATACATTACAGGAGCAGGTTCGAAACGACTATTTGTCGGGACGTGGATCATATCGTAGCTTAGCGGAACGATACGGCTGTTCAGCCAGCACGATCGAAAGGATAGTGATGGGCAAACAAAGCGAAAAGACAAAACGAAGGGCAACGCGGGTCGAGAGCTGGGTACAAAGGACCTCGGGTCTTGATAAGGCGATGCCGGCAGAAGTGAGCGAGTTGCAGGAAGAGCTCCTCATGGCAAGACTGAAGATAGAATTGCTGGAATCGATGATCGAGATAGCCGACGAGCAGATGGGGGCCAATATCAGAAAAAAAGCAGGCACCAGGCAATCAAAAGGATAGTACAAAGACAAGGGAAGGGCTATTTGTCGCGTCTTTGTATATTGTCTGGTTATTCCCGGCAGGGTTATTATAAAGGCCTCGTGGTAAAGGAGCAGCAGGGCTTCGTAAGAGAGGTTATCATTCAAAAGGTGATAGCTTACCGTAAAGTGCAGGCAAGAGTAGGCGGACGCAAGCTGCTGCTATTGCTGTGGCCATTTATGGAGCAGCACCTGTTACGCATAGGCAGGGATGCATTTTTCACGCTGTTACGTAATAACAACCTTTTGATTGGCAAAAGGCGCCGTGGCAAGCCAAAAACAACGGATTCCAATCACCGGCTAAGAAGATATCCCAACCTGGCAGAAAACCTGCGGCCAGTATGTGCAGGCGGGTTATGGGTAAGTGATATCACCTATATTGACCTGGACGAAGGCAATAGTTACTTAAGCCTGGTAACAGATGCCTACAGCCGGAAGATAGTAGGTTATCATTTGAGTGATCACCTGTGTGCCTCGGGTCCGGTAGCAGCACTAGAAATGGCGATTGAAGGATGCGGTGATACGACAGGACTGATCCATCATTCAGACCGTGGCGCTCAATATTGCAGTAATGATTATGTGGGGGTTTTACAAAAACACCAGATCGGCATTAGCATGACCCAAAGCGGAGATCCGCGGGAAAACGCGATAGCAGAACGTGTAAACGGAATCTTAAAAAAGGAGGTGTTAAAGCAGGAGGCTTTCCCGGACCTGGCCGAGGCAAAGGCGGCGATTGCAGAAGCAGTAAACACTTATAATTACTTAAGGCCGCATAGCAGCGTAGCGATGTTAACACCTGCATTGGCACACCGGGCGAACGGAGGGCTAAAACAATGCTGGAAGAATTACTATAAATCCAAACGATGCGTTGAAATAATGGATGGCTGAGTTATCCACAAAAAAAGGGGGCTTTTAAAAAGAAAAAAAGAAGCAAAAAAAGAAAAAAGGTGTCAGGATGTTGGAAAGGCGTTGCCTTTTCAACATCCTGACACCACAAACAAGTAACAATAATTATTAATTTTACAGTGTCAACTTTTTTCAGGACGAGTCATTGCATCAGGTTGCATCATTTACGCGTGTAACCCGCTGATTATCAATGCCGGCTGCATCACATGCATCATTTGCATCATGTATTTGTGATGCAGATGATGCAGTCCCGACTTCTGACATCTGATCTCTACCCTCCGACATCAACTCTTTTCCTCCCATATCATACACAAATGCAAAATCGTTTCCACCGCCTTCTGCATATCCTGTACAGATACCCATTCCTGTTTGCTGTGAAAGGCGTGCTCGCCCGCAAAAATATTGGGGCAGGGCAGTCCCATAAATGACAGCCGCGAGCCGTCGGTTCCGCCCCTGATGCTGCAAAGCTTTGCGTTAAGGCCCGCGCGTTTAATGGCTTCCATCCCATACTCTACAATTTGCGGGTGCTGATCGAGCATTTTCTTCATATTGCGGTATTGCGGCTGTACCTGCAAATCAAAGGATGACCCCGGGAATTTCTTCAGTACCCCGGTTGCGATGGCACGGATGGTATGGGCATGGGCGGTTAATTTATCATCATCAAAATCGCGAATGATGAAATTAATGCTGGCCGTCTCTACATGTCCTTCCACCGCAACCGGGTGAACGAAGCCGTTCATGCCATCGGTACCTTCGGGCGATAGTTCATGCGGCAGGGCAGCAATAATCTGCGCCGCGATCTTTATCGCGCTTTCCATTTTCCCTTTGGCGAAGCCGGGGTGAGAGCTGACGCCATTGATGATAAGCTTGGCGCCGTCTGCCGAAAACGTTTCATTTTCCATATTGCCCGCGCTTTCGCCGTCCATCGTATAGCCTGCAAATGCGCCCAGTTTGCCGATGTCGACCTTGTCAACACCACGGCCAATTTCTTCGTCGGGCGTAAATAGTATCCTGATCCTGCCATGTTTTATTTCGGGATGATTGACCAGCTGGAAACAGGCGTCCATAATTTCGGCTACCCCTGCCTTGTTGTCCGCCCCTAACAAAGTTGTGCCATTTGCCGTAATAATGTCGTTTCCAATCTGGTTTTTCAGATCTGGATGTTCATTGAGTTTAATTATTTGCGAAGGATCATCGTGCAAAATAATGTCGGCCCCCGGGTAATTTTTGTGAACAACCGGTTTTACCCCTTTGCCGCTACAATCGGGCGAAGTATCCATGTGCGAACAAAAACAAATAACCGGGACATTATCCTTACCGGTATTTTCGGGTATGGTAGCGTAAACATAGCCGTATTGGTCAAGGTGCGCATCCGGTATTCCGATAGCGTGCAGTTCGCTAACCAGCACGCGGCCAAGGTCCTTTTGCTTTTCGGTTGACGGTATCGAAGGGGAATTGGGATCGGATTGTGTATCGATAGTTACATAATGTAAAAAGCGCTCAGCGACCGTAAAATTAAGTGATGAATTTAAATTCATATAAAGTATTATATTAGTAAAAATTTTATTTTTGAGGCAAATAATTTAAACAGCCCTAAATTTAATTATTGATTAAGTTTGATTTTGAAAAAATACATTTTATTTTTTGTTATAACAATTGTATCAATAACTGCGAAGGCGCAGAGTGGTTATAATTACCAGGAATTAGGGGTCGGCGGCAGTGTAAGTTATATCCGCGGTTATACCAACCTTCAAAGACAAGATAATCACCCGGCGTTTTCCGTTGTTCTCATTTATAACTATAATCCGTATTTACCGGTTGAGCTGGAGTACCAGCAAGGCACCTTATCAGGCGGCGGCTTAACTGTCGACAAAGATAAATATGGCCGCATGTACACCAATAAATACCAGGCGGTGCTGTTACACGTTGATGTGCAACTTGGCGCGGCAATTGACTATGAAGATAGCTGGATATTAACCGCGTTAAGAAACTTTTATGCCGGTACCGGTATTGGCTTTATCTCGAACAATAATACAGTACAGCGCACCAACGTAATACTTGCAAACGGCCCGCCCACCTATATTTTCCCGGGAACAGATCAGAATATTGGCATTACGGTTCCGCTGCGCGCCGGGTACGAGTTTAAAATCTTCGATGCCTATAATGAGCCTGCCTGGGCCATTGAAATCGGATATATCCATAGTTTTGCCTTCGGCGAGGGACTGGACGGATATAATGACCCCAGCACCAAATTCAAAAACAACGCCATTGACCAATACAGGCAAATTGTTGTTGGAGTTAAATACTACTTCGGTACGGTGGTTTCATATAACAAGCTTATCAAAACTTTCAGGTAATAATTCCGGCGTTCAGTAGGCGATCATAATTTTTTATCCTGGTCATTCTGCACTTTTTAGAATTATTTTCACCCAGTCGGCATAAACTTTTACACATCATCTACATCAATAGGGGGTTCAGGCGCAGCTTCAGATGTTGATTCTTCAGGCCCACCGTATTTATAGATCACATCGGCTTTCATGAAAGTTGTTTTTAGGATGTGATACCCAAAAGCAAAAACGCCACCGGTATGTAACCGGCAGCGTTTAAAAGTATGTCTGCTTCGTCTAACTTTTAAGGGGGGCTTACAAAGTTAAATTGCGGGTTTGCCCTTTTTCATTGGTCACCTGCACCGATTTTACATCTTTACTTAAAGTAATAAACCTACCCGATTGTGAAAGGAAGGATGAGCCATAATAGAACTCCTGTTTTTGTGTCGTCCCATTTTTATAGGTGATGATGGCGCTTTTATCGTCGGGCTGCAATTTAATATTGTTCACCTTTCTTTTCAGTTCAAATATTTTTAGCGGACCATTATTCTGGCTGGCCGCAAGCATATAAGCACCAGTGCTGCTTTGCAGTTTTACAAGGGCTTTGCCATCGCCGGGAATATAAATCCCGCTCTGGAGTATGCTCTGCGGGATAAAGTTTCCTTTACCGTCGCCCTTTAGCATTAACCCGTTTAACGCATCGTATCTTCCGTCAAAAACCTCGTTCCCGAAGTCGTTGCCATTGATGATAATGTCAAGGTTACCATCGCCGTCAAAGTCATCAACAGTCATCCCATTCAGAGCTGAGACCTGTGCCTCATTCGGTAAAGGTATTATGGTAAACTTACCATTGCCGTCGTTACGCAGAAAACACGACGCAGAAATATTGGATTTCAACCTGATCGCGCCCTTTTTTTGTTCGGGCGATAACAGCTCGTCCATAGTAGCCACGGCGTACGATTTATAGTTTGGAAACTTCTTTTTAAAACTGATCATTTGTTTCAGGATATCGTCCCTTCCTATCGCCGGAAATTCCTTTTTATCTCCATCCTGGTCGGGTAGGAAAATTGAGGGTATGGCCGCATAACTTCCATTTTTATCAAAATCTTTAGCGGTTATATATACAGGATATTTATCACTTGCCTTATAAAAGCTATTTTGGCCCACGTTGCCCACTATGTAGTCCGTCCTGCCGGTGTGCCTGAAGTCTCCTGCAGCAATACTGTTCCACCAACCCAGTTTATTGGCGAGGCCGGTTGTTTTGGTGGCGTTTTTAAATACCCCGTGTTCATTTTTTAAGAAGGTTACAGGCATCCATTCTCCCGCCAGCACCAGGTCGGGCCAGCCGTCGTTGTCGTAATCTGTGAAAAGCGCATCGCATACCATACCTATGTTTTTCAGATCGGGTGCAACAGCGTCGGTTACGTCAGTAAACTTAACCTGGCCGTTCTTGCTGTCATTACGCAGAATGAAGCTCGAAACTGGTTTGGGATAGTTCCACGGATCAACCCTTCCGGAAATAAACAGGTCAAGCTTACCGTCTTTATTGTAATCGAAAGCCCTTACGCACAATTTGCTGGTATGGTTTATTGGCAATGCATTTTCAGCCAGCGTAAAATTACCCTTCCCGTCATTTATATAAAGCCTATCCTGGTAAGTCGGATCACCCGGAGCATTCATATAGCCGCCGCTCGAAATGTAGGCATCTAATTTACCGTCGCCATTGGCATCAAAAAGCAATATGCTTTCATCTTTGGTAACAGCACCCGTCATCAAAGGCTGTTTGCTAACCAATATGCGCTGTATAAATTGGCCATTCGGCTGCTGTAAAAACACTTGTGCCGGGTTATAGGAGTCGCCGCCTATTATAATGTCATCCAGTCCGTTGCCGTCAACATCTCCAACAGCCAGCGCCGGGCTATAATCCGAAAGCTTGTGAGGTATGAGTTTTTGGATATTAAAATCGGGGAAATCATTTTCGATGTGTTTATAAACAACGTTTTTGGTCCTTGTCACCTCTTCGAATAAGGTTTTATCGGCTATTTTGGGCTGAGCCCATGCATAGTTTACCTTTGCATTTCCAATATCAGCGGTAATTACCTGGTTAGTATTAACATTTTGTAATACCTGCTTTTTACCATTAGGCCAGCGTATGACTACCGAGTCGAGACGGCGCGTTTTGCCCAAACCGAAGTGGGCTATATTTTGATCGGTCGACAAATATCCGCGGTAGGGATTGTTTTCAGAAACCTGGTGTTTGTTGTGGTCATAATAAATATCCGCCCAGGCGCCCAGTCCGTTCAGGTTATGGCGGTCGCCTTTAAATTTTATCTGGATAAAATGGGTGTTTAAAGAATCCTTTTCACGAGATGTGTTTTTATAAACAAGCGGCTCGTCATTCATGTTATTTATAATCATATCCATGGCGCCGTCGTTGTTCAGATCGGCATATACAGCGCCGTTTGAAAAAGTTGGTAAGGATAACCCCCAGGCATTCGTTGCATCGTTAAAGGTGAGGTCACCTTTATTCTGATAGGCATAGTTGTGGATTTTTACCATAGGAATTTGGTCCAGCACGTTTTTTTTCGATGTCACTGCGAAAGCGTTGTCGCGGTAGGTAACAAAATCATGGTCCGTCAAATCTTTTGGATACCCGTTGGTTACTATAATATCCCTGTAGCCGTCGTTATCAAAATCGGCGATCAGGGGGCACCAGCTCCAGTCGGTTTGGGCCACGCCGCTCATGAACCCGATCTCACCAAAAGCCGGGCTGCCTATCGAGTCGTTTTGCGAAACCCTCGGACCCAGGTTGAGCTGAAGTGTATTTCTTACATATTGATGCTGTACCCCGAACCGGTTAAAATTTTGTATTGTTTGATAGCTGCTTGGACCCAGCATCATTTTTTTACGATAATTATCTTCGGGATTCATATCCAGTTCAAAAACATCGGCCAAACCGTCATTATTAATATCAATGACATCTTGCCCCATGGCGTTAAATGAGGTATGCTTGAAATATTCTTTTGAACGATCGGTAAAAGTCCCGTCGTGGTTATTTATATAAAGGATGTCCGGCGTTATAAAATCATTAGTCACAAAAATATCCTTCCATCCGTCGCGGTTAATATCTACGATGGTTGCAGCATGCCCGAAGCCGGCAAGATTAATACCAGCTTTAGCAGAAACATCGCGGAAAACGGGATGATTTAACTTTGCATCCCATTCGTTATGATATAACCTGCCTACGCTTGGCGCGATATTCTTATTTGCGGTTGCCCCAAAATGGTTCGGGTAATAGCTTTCTGTGGCTTCATTAACAGTTAGATACATATCAAGGTTTCCATCGTTGTCGTAATCAAAAAACGTAGCCATTGTTGATTGAACATGGATATCCAGGCCATACTCTTTCGCCATTTCTTTAAAATGAGGGATGCCGTCCTTGTCAACACCCTGGTTAATATATAATAGGTTACGCCTGCGCGAAGAATCAGCATACACAGTATTACATACGTATATGTCCATCAGGCCATCGTTATTGATATCGATAACCGAAACGCCCCGGCCCCAGCGGCCCATGCCGCCAACGCCCGCTTTGTCGGTAACATCTTCAAACTTGAAATCGCCTTTGTTAATATACAGGCGGTTCGAAACCATGTTCCCAACAAAATATATATCCTGCAGGCCATCATTATTAAAATCACCTATTCCTACACCGCCCCCGTTGTAAATGTTTACGATATCCAAAGGATTTATAGAATCACTTTCGGTTATTTTATTATTAAAATGTATACCCGAATGAGAGGATGGGATTTGTTGAAACAACGTTGGTTTTTTACATGAAAAAATCCCCAATACACACAATAGTAAAAGTATTTTGTAATATTTAATCATAATAAGTAATTGGTATGGGCTAAAGTAATAATAATATTGATTTTGTTAGGAGGCCAAATGTAAACCTAATTTAATCCGCATTTAACTCATAATACTATTTAAACAATTGTTATCAGAAGGTTTAGCGGCGAAACTAAAATTTTATTTTTCAATATAAATTGTAATCTTGACGTTTAAAGTTAAATTGCGAAACAATTGGTTAAAATAGTATTAGAGCCAGTTTGGCAAAATGCCTTATTTAGCCATTACAATTATAACGACACCTTTTTATTTTTTTAACTTTTTACGTCCAATTTTTTTTTATAAAAGATAAACGGGTTTTCCCGGTATTTTATATTGGTTGATGTGGTGGTATATTAGTTTAGCTATAAATACTATTGTAAGCAGGTAATTGTGTTGCTTTTTATGATGAGAAGTTTCCTCTTTTGTTTGTTTTTGTTTATTTCGGTACAGCTATTTTCTCAACCGTATGTGCATGTAAACGTAAATGCAACCCCTGAGGCAAAAAGTGTTTTAAGGTATTTCAATAGTATTAGTGGTAAATATATACTATATGGTCAACAAGCAGGCGACAATCAGTTTTTGGGTAGCGTTAAGACGGGCACTCGTGGGGTGCCCGGTGCGGCCGGGTTGCAGTTTTATTTAGTCAGGGCTTAAATAAAGAGATGAAGAAAATTGCCAGGGAGGCGTCCAAAGTAATGCCGGTAGAGAAAGATACTATTTATTCCTGATCGGAGACTATCTCAGAATGATCAAAATTTTATTAAGCGCACAAGATGATAACGAAAAACGTAATGAGAGAAATAACCCCTTTAACCACCGGGGATTGTTTTACGATGTTTTCAAGAGAAAAAAAGAAATTTAGTTTTCCGCTTCATTATCATGATGAGTTTGAGCTAAACCTGGTACTTAATGCCGCGGGCGCCAAACGGGTGGTTGGTGATAACATTGAAATTATTGATGATTTCGACCTGGTGTTTATCGGGCCAAATTTATACCATGCTTGGTTTTCCCATCAATGCACCTCTGAAGCTATTTTTGAAGTTACGATACAATTTCACAAAGGGCTGTTTGATGAAAAGCTTTTAAAAAGAAACCAGCTAAGCTTTATCAAAAATATGTTTGATAATGCGCAGCGCGGAATACTTTTTTCGCCCGAAACGATAGAGTGTGTGCTTGACCGCATTGTTAATTTGAACAAAAAAAGCGGGTTCGATTCTGTGTTAGAACTGATGTCGATACTCCATGTTTTATCAATATCAAAAAATATGAGGCTGCTTTCTGACCCGGCTTTTTCGGGCGAGAAATTTCACTACAACAGCCGGCGGATTGAAAAAGTGTTTGAACATTTGAATAGTAGTTATGATAAACAGATAACACTTGCCGAGGTTGCCAAAATTGCTGGTATGCCCGAAGCGTCCTTTAGTCGGTTTATTAAAAAAAGGACTGGTAAGACCTTTATTGACAGTTTAAATGAATTAAGATTAGGCCACGCATCCCGGATGTTAATAGATAACACAAACACTGTTTCTGAAATTGCTTACAAATGCGGCTTTAATAATATATCAAATTTCAACCGGATATTTAAACGGAAAAAGTTCTGCACCCCAAAAGAATTCAGGGAGACATATGCGGCTGGAAAAAAGATTTTTATTTGAATTATCATTTGACCAATGACAATTGTTAAAATAATACTATTACAGCGGTTGAAAAATTAAAAATGCCCGTTAATTGATTGCAGGGGATTATTATATGTTACCTTGTATTGTTATATTTTACCTTTATTGTTAAAAAAGTAGTGATTTTTAATTAAAGAATGTAAAAATAGTATTAGAATAACATGGTGCATTGATCTAATTTTATATAATCAATTATAACGCTTTAATGAGTGCAGTTGCCTCATGGCTGTTTATTTAAATAGAATTTCTAATAAAGTTTGAAAAAAAACTAATGACGGAGAACTATTAACGTAAACAACCGACAAATTTTAATGAACCAATGAATTCCAATTGTATCAAGTCTAACAAATCAAGTTAATAAATCAAGCCTTATAAATTAAATTTTAAACCTAAAATGAAGAAAAATGAAGAAAAATTTACTCTTTAAAAAACTCATTAGCTGCAGAGTGCCAATATTGGCTTTCTTGCTGGCTATATGCACCTGTTACAGCGCTTTTGCCCAAAGCCGGCAAATAACAGGTAAAGTAACGTCGTCTGATGATGGTTCCGCTTTACCTGGAGTTAGTGTCAGGCTTAAAGGCACTGCCTTAGGTACCGTTACCGATATAAACGGTGTTTTTAAAATCTCAGCGGCCAATGGCGCGGTATTAACTTTTAGCTTTATAGGCTATAACACAACCGATGTTACCGTCACCAGTGAAAACATCTATAATCTCAAATTGTCGCCTGATGCCCGTACACTTGCTGAAGTAAATGTAGTATCAGTAGGTTATGGTACGCAAAAACGTCAGGACCTTACCGGATCTATTGGTTCGGTTAGCGCAGCAACCATCGACAAGGCTCCTGTTGTTTCGGCTGACCAAGCCTTGCAGGGTCGTATCGCGGGTGTACAGGTTATGAATAATGATGCTTCTCCCGGTGGAAATATTTCCATACTGGTACGTGGTGTAGGTAGCCTTGCGAGCGGCGGTAATGACCCGTTATACGTAGTTGACGGTTATCCACTGGAAGCAGGAGGTATTAATAACATTAACCCTACCGATATTGCGAGTATCGACGTCCTTAAAGATGCATCAGCTACCGCAATCTATGGTATCCGGGCTGCTAACGGCGTTGTTTTAATTACTACCAAAAAAGGTAAAAAAGACGGTGCTGTGGTTCAATTTGATGCCTATAATGAAGTTCAGGGCAAGCCGAAGGAATTTAGTGTATTGAGCGCACAGCAATTTGCTACACTGGCCAATTCGGTTGCTACCGACCCAACTCAAAATTTCCAGACATTTTCGGGGTGGGCAAACCCAGCCTCACTACACAATATTGACTGGCAAAACGAGGTCTATGGAACAGGGTTAACCCAAAACTATAGCCTTGCATTTCGCGGAGGCAGTGACAAAGTTCAAACAGCAAGTTCTGTTTCTTACTATGACCAAAAAGGTATTGTCTTAGATTCCTACTTTAAAAGAGTAACGCTGAGTTTGAATGCCGATTATCAACCAGTTAAATGGTTAAGATCGTCAACAAACTTTAAATATACCTACGCAAATTCAGCCAACCCGTTTGGTACAAACAGTTTAGTAGGTTTAAGTGAGTTGCCTCCAACACTTGATGGCGGTAACCTGCTTACCAACTTGCCAAAAGATGCCAATGGCAACTATGGCTTTTATAACCCAACTTACACCAGGATATTAAGCTATAATAACCCGCTTTATCAAATCGAGACGCAACGCAATAATAATATTAACAATTTTATATTAGCCAATACTTCATTAGAAGCTTCGATATTTGATGGGCTTAAGTTGAAAACAAACGCAGGTGTAAACATTAGCGACTTTTCAGGCTCATTTTTTACACCTGAGGATGACCGCGAAAACAATCAATATGGTAGCGGCGCCAGGATTATAACAGCTAACTATAGCCAAAATATGGCCCAGGTTTTTGACTGGTTATGGGAAAATACCTTAACATACGACAAGACTTTCGGTAAGCACGCTATCAATTTTATTGCAGGTGCATCTGAACAGAAAAGAGTATGGAGCGGCATGGGCGGCAGCGGTATCCCCCCAAATGGTACTGTAAGAGATTTAGCCACGGTAACAAACCTTCAGCTTAATACAAACAGTCTTGGTACTGACTCCGGTAACGGTTCAAATATTACTGCGCTGCAATCTTATTTCGGCCGGGCAACCTATCAGTATGATAGCAAGTATATACTAACGGGTACTTTAAGAAGGGACGGATCGTCTAAATTTGCACCCGGTCATCAATTTGGTACCTTCCCTTCAGGCGCTATAGCCTGGAAGGCTAAATCAGAGGATTTCTTGAAAAACGTTAGCTGGTTATCGGATTTGAAATTAAGGGGTAGCTATGGCGAAGTAGGTAACCAGGGCCCTATTCCATCATTCCAATTCCAGGCCTTGTATCACGGAAACTTTCCAGCGTCTCAAAATGGAACAAACGCTGACAACCTTGGTTATCCGTTCAATAAATTATACCAGGCTGGTATTGCAGCGGCGCAACCTGCAAATGATAATTTGAGGTGGGAAACAGACTACCAAACCGACATAGGTATCGACGCGGCTTTTTTGCATGGTGACCTTACCTTAACTGCTGACTGGTATGACAGGAGATCCAAAGACTTCTTGTTGACACTTGCGGCTCCTGCACAGTCCGGCTTTAATTTCTTAACACGCAACGTGGGAAGTATGGAGAACAGAGGGCTGGAGTTTGCCATTAACTATAATCATAAGGCAAACAGCGATTTAACGTACGGAGTAAACCTAACGCTCGCTACTGTTAGCAATAAGCTTACCAGTATCACTTCCGGAACAACCTTTGTAACGAACTTTGGTGGTCTTGTGCCGGCGGGTGACGGATGGGGTACTTATTCCGAAACACATATCGGGCAGGGCGTTGGCGAGTTTTACGGCTATAAGTCACTGGGCATTTTCCAGACACAGGGTCAAATAAATGCATTAAATGCGAACGCTGCAGCAAAAAATGGCAGCGGTACTTTTTATCAGCAAAGTGTTACCGTTCCGGGTGACCGTTATTTTGCAGACACTAATGGCGACGGCAAGGTTGATGCAACCGATGAGACAAGCCTGGGCAGCCCGCTTCCTAAATTTTATGGCGGTTTAAACTTTGATGTTACATATAAGGCGTTTGATATTAACCTATATTTTTACGGAGTTTACGGTAACAAAATATTTGATTACGAAGCAAGTACTTTGCAAAGCTTTCAAAACCGCAGTTTTGTGGGTATTGAAAACGTTAGCGTAGATTACTATAATAATTACTGGACCCCAACTCGTCCTTCAAACAGCGACGCGCGGGTTACAGCTAATGATGACGTTGAACAAAGCGGTACTCCTTCAAGCCGCTGGGTTGAAAATGGCAGTTTCCTTAAATTGAAAAACTTAAAGGTCGGCTATACGTTACCATCAGATTGGACCAGGAAAATATCTGTAACAAAAGTTAGGGTGTATGTATCTACCCAAAACCTGTTCACCATCACAAGTTATACAGGTATTGATCCTGAAATCGGTATACAGGGTGGCAACGCAACGCAAAATGGTATCGACACAGGTATTTATCCTTCATCTAAATTTTATACAATCGGTTTAGACGTAACGTTGTAATTAAAAAATATAAAACATTAAAAGATATGAAAATGAACAAGAAAAACATTATTCTTATAGCCTTGTTCGCGGCGTTGATGATTCCGCTGGGCTGTAAGAAGGACTTTTTGAACCAAACCAATACTTT
>Ga0206797_1009_pt3 | contig 61187 bp, 49 predicted proteins | sample Alteio_BWOrgCont_69_FD_152894 | JGI IMG/M metagenome (GOLD analysis project Ga0206797, IMG submission 152894) | Enriched cells from forest soil in Barre Woods Harvard Forest LTER site, Petersham, Massachusetts, United States -... | ecosystem: Environmental > Terrestrial > Soil > Temperate forest >...
CAGGTTTGGATATCAAAATGAAGCTGGATAATCATGCCAATGCAAATAATGGTTTGTCGGTAGAAACTGATGTGCTTACTACCAAAACAAATCAATGGGAAACTTTGACATTTGATTTTAGTAAAAATGCGGCAGGAACGCCGGCCTTTAATCCATCCAATACGTATGACCTGGCAATTATTTTCTTCGATTTCGGGAATACGGGCACAGGCTTAAAATTTTATTGGGATAATGTAATTCTTTTATAGATCAACAAAATAGATGAACATGAAAAAAATTATAAATTATATTTTGCTGCTCGCGTTTGCTGCATCAGCATTTATCAGCTCCTGTAAAAGGCCGCAATATTCGTTTGGCCCTATAAAAACGCCCACCAATGTTGTAGTAACTACTGCTATCCAGGGTGCAAGCACCAATCCAACCGGCGATGGTTCGGGAAATATTTCTGTTTCGGTTACCGCCACAAACGCTATTGCCTATAAAATATATTGGGGCACAGGCGACTCAGTTTTAACCACAACCGGAACTGCAACATATAAATACACTACGCTGGACACCAACCTGTATACGATTACGGTAAACGCTATCGGTACCGGCGGGGCAACATCAACGGTGAGCAAACAAATTAAAGTTTTGTATCAATTCCAAATTCCGGCAAATATTCTGGCTGATTTTACCGGTGGATCATCAAAAGCATGGATGCCTGCAAAAGATACGGTGGGTAACTTCGGCGTGGGCCCGGCCTCTGATTTTACACCTGACTACTATACGGCACAGCCAAATGAAAAACCGGCCTGTGCATATGCAGGGGTAATAACGTTTACCCAAACGGGCCCCAATTCAGTCACCATCAATGATAATAACCAGGGGCAGTCATTCCTGATAGCTGCTGCAACTGCGTTTTATGGCCAGTCGGGCGGTGATGGTTGTTACGTGGTTGGCACAGGTGGCACCAAACCTGTAAGCTTTTCAACCGCGAATACCGGCGGAGGGAGCTCTACCGGCATACAATTTAACGTGCCCGGCAATGGGTTGATAAATTTTGGAACCGGCGGCGTGACCTACCAGCTAATTTCAATCACACCACATGTGATGATTTTACGTAATATTGGCAGCGACGGAAATGCGTGGTACCAGATTTTGAGAGCGCCATAAATTGCTAACACCGGCAAAAATGTGACAAAAAGCGTTTTTGCCGGTTATACTGATAAAGAATTAATTATGACAAATTATATTAAGGGATTCATCGTTCTAAGTTTTTTTTTAATTGCGTGCAGTAAGGGTAGTAAAAGTTCCGGAGGTACAGATTTGCCGCCAACTAGCCTGGTTATAAATGCAGTGGCAGCAGTGGATAGCAGCGGTAATGTTAGTGTAACTGCAAATGCCAAAAATGCGGTCAGTTACGATATCGACTTTGGTAATGGCGTAATAAAAACGGTTCCATCCGGATCTATAACTTATAAATACCCGTCTTCGGGTACTTATTCTATCAATATCATTGCCAAAAGCGCTTCGGGTCAAACAATATCATCAAGCACCACTGTTACGGTAGCCGTTAAATTGAGCCTGCTTTGGTCGGATGAGTTTAATACCGACGGCGCTCCTGATGCGTCTAAGTGGGGATATGACCTTGGCGGCGGCGGATGGGGAAATAACGAGCTGGAGTATTATACAAATAACCCTTCAAACGTGATTGTGCAGAATGGCGTATTAAAAATAACTGCTATAAAAGAGAATTTAAATGGCAGCGCTTATACATCGGCACGCTTGCTTACTAAAGGTAAATTCAATTTTACCTACGGCAGGGTTGATGTTAGGGCCATGCTCCCTGCAGGCGCAGGTACCTGGCCCGCGATATGGATGCTCGGCAGTGATATTGATACTACACCATGGCCCGCTTGCGGTGAAATTGATATAATGGAACAAAGAGGAAGCGAATTGAATAAGATATATGGTACACTGCATTATCCCGGCCATTCAGGCGCCAATGGAAATGGCAGTACCACTACTATTACTAATTCTACCACTCAATTCCATATTTATTCGCTGGTTTGGTCGGCATCAACAGTAAATATATTAGTTGATAACCAACTGTATCAAAGTGTTCCAAACTCGGGCAGTTTACCTTTTAACAGTAATTTCTTCTTTGTCTTGAACGTGGCGATGGGAGGCGATTTTGGCGGAGCCGTAGATCCGAATTTTTCCAGTGCTGCCATGCAAATAGATTACATAAGGGTATACCAATAATTGCAGACAACTCACCCAGTGCTATTATCGATTTCAAAGAAATAGCATTGGTTTTCTTTAACAAGGGCTATTTATTCAGGCCCCTATTATTATCCTCATGAACTTTAAACTTTATAAATATTTATACATCCTGTTAGTAACCGGCGGTGTTATTCTTTTTATAAACTGCTCTTCACTTAAAAAGGCTGACGAAGTGTACAGCAAAGAAAAAGTTGTTTTTTTTGATGATTTCACTGCCAATAAACTGGACCGGTCAAAATGGAATGTTGAAGTAACCGGGATGAACGTAAACAACGAGCTCCAGGCGTATGTGGACTCCGACGCCACCATATTTATAGCGCATGGGGCTGCCGCTGAAGGAGCCGGAAACGGTGCGCTGGTATTACAGCCCCGGTGTTCACCCGGTTTTAAAACAAAGGATGGCAAAAATTTTGAATTTATTTCGGGAAGGATCAACACCAAAGATAAATTCGAATTTATGTACGGCACAGCGGAGGCAAGAATTAAAATGACCCCTGGTTCCGGCTTGTGGCCGGCCTGGTGGCTATTAGGAAATGGCACCTGGCCCGAAACCGGGGAAATTGATGTGATGGAGTTTATAGGTGAAAAAGATTGGGCAAGTGCCGCCGTTCACGGGCCTGGCTATAGCGGCGAAACACCATTCGTAAACCGGAAATACTTTGACTCAGCTAATGATGTTACGCACTGGCACACATATGCGGTGGACTGGACGCCCGACAGCCTGCTGTTTAAGTACGACAATACAATTATGTTTCGGGTAAGCAGGCTAATGGTTGAGCATTATGGGAAGTGGTCATTTGATAATAAAAAGTTCCTTATTCTGGATTACGCACTAGGCGGTGCGTATCCCATTAAATTAAATGGAGTGAAGGACCCTTACTATGGAATGCCATCTTCTACCGTCGATCTCATAAAAAATAACCGAAGTAAAATGATGATCGACTGGATAAAGGTTACCCAAAAAGAATAAAATTTCGATTATATCGGCATCACTTGTTGATGATACCCAAAAGCAATACGGCTTGCCCTTTTTTCTACTTCAGTTTTAGGTTATAAATGCAGCTTTCATAACAGGCTGCATTTTTTTTATGTCAAATAACGACGATTATTCAAAGGAATAAGGATATTTAGGTACAGACAAATCTTCTCCCATAATCCACCCTGCGCCCGGTAATGCGCGTATATATCAGATCATCTGCTGTTACAGTTTACGAACGCTTAATTGATAAACACCTCATCGGTAAACAACCATGGTGGCTCAACTTTTTTTGGATTCGGGGCAGGTGATTTTTTAATAGGTTCTGCTACAATTTTTATGTAGGTAACAGCCCGCTCTTCAGTTAATTTGCAATCCAGGCCTTGAACGAGGTCTTTATCGGTTTTTTTCTGGGGTTCAGTTGTTAATGAGCCTATAATTTTCAAATACCTGGGGTCTGTGCCACCCCACACCTGTACTTTTGCCGGTAAAAATATCTGGCGGCTCATTACCCTTAAACAATTCAACGTTAAGGTATGTGGTTTCACCGGGTTCTTAAAATACAGCATCACCGCCAGCTCCGTTTGAGTGCCCAGCCATTTGTTGTTAGTGAAATTATTGCCGCCCAGTTCGCCGTCTGTTAAGGTTTTGGCGCCAAAGGCCGGATAACGTTCGCTTACTGCCTTTATTAACGAGATGCTATCGGGTGGAAATGCGTTTTTATAAAAAGAAAAACCAACCATATCACTGCCATACCAACCGGGTTTAAACGCCCTGGCCCTGATAGTGGTATTATTGCTGACCATTATACCCGGCTTATATAAAGGCGACTTAGTACTATCCGGATCGGTGCCGTCTGTGGTATAGCGAATATCAACACCTTTTATTGGATTAGTTAATACTAGTTCTACAGGTTTACTGATAACAAATACCGTATTTTTTACCTGCGGCGGAACCAGTTTCATCGGCTTGCCGTCATCCTTGAAGCCCCGAATAAGGGCTATATTTTTATGGGCGTCCTGAAATACGTTTAGTTGTAGCGGACTTAATCCTGTGTTCCACAACACCAACTCTTTCAAACTATTAATGGAATTTAACTGGCCAAGTGATTGGGCGTTTAATTTTGTTCCGGAAAGAGAGAGCGAGCGCAAATGTTTCAATGGCGCCAGGTCCTTTAAAGTATTCCCGGTAATATCCGAGAAATTGAGATTTAATGTGCGGAGATTCACGAACGTTGCGATGGTTTTAAGTTCAGCGTCCTTCACGGGCATTTTATTGAGATTGAGCGATATTACTTGTTTTTTGATGGCACTCAATTCGTCCAAAACTTTAGGATTATAAGAAGCCTTATTGTAAATATTTACCGCCAGCGCAGGCGACCCCTCCGCTAATGAATAAATAACCCGGTAATTGTTGTTCAACTTTTTGATCTCTTTTTCATTAGCTGCCGAAAAATCATACTGTTCTTCGGCTTCGGCTGCCGGTTTCAAAAATACCGACGCCGCCAGGCGCAACGAGTCGGAAGCCGGCAGGTCAACAAGCTTCTTTTTGAAATCAGCATTTTCTTTGATCCATTGATAAAAAACATTCATTTCCGCAGCGGTGAGCTGTATTTTGCCGGATGGCGGCATGTGTTTTTTTTCTTCTTCGGGCAAATGAATGCGCTGCAGCAATAGGCTCACCTGTGGCTGACCGGGGACAAATAATTTGCCTGTTTTCCCGCCTTTTAAAACTGATTGTTCGTCAATCAGCATCAAACCGCCCTTTAATTTATCAGCATTATGGCAGCTGATACATTTTTTTTCAAATATCGGCTGGATCACGTCGCGATAAACCAACGCCTGGTCTATCGGTACCGGAGGTTTTGTATTGGTTAAGATGGGGCCAAATATAAAATTTTCACCATGCGTAATATTCGCACCATAATGCCCTGCATATAGCAGAAGAATTACCATTATAAGCGAGCCGGATCTCGCAGCCGGTTGTTTGTACCAAGATTTATCTCGTATCCAATAAATAACAGATGCAATAAAAACAATGCTTACGCCAAACCATTTGTGCCATTGCACGCTGCCGCTGTCATAGCCGGCCTCCCTTGCCAAAAACAGCCCCATAATTGCAGTTACTGCTGCCAGTAGCGCACCTGAAAGTAATATGACAGTAGTAAACTGCTGGTATATTTTTTCAGCTGCAAAATCGGCCCGGAAACGAAAAAACTCCATCAGCATGGCCAGCATCAGCAATACTATCGGGAAGTGTAATATCAATGGATGGAGCCTGCCTACCGGTTGCAGCCAGCGGGGTATGAGCAGGTGCTCTCCGGCTAGCAATAGAACTACAATAAAAATATTCAGTGCAAATAACAAATTACCTGCAAAACCTTTGTGGTTGCTTTTGATCATTTGGCTGCGGCAAATAATTAAACCCGGGTAAACTTATAGGGATAAACTTTACCTGAGGCCCATTGGGCCACATACAGGTTTTCATCATCGTCCACGCATACATCATGCGGGTTCAGGAATATTTTCTCGGCCTGCGACATAGGTTGCAAAACGCCATCCTTATATATTGGTTCTGTACCGCCGATGTTAGAAACCACCTTGTTGTTTTTATCCAGTATGGTAGTAAAACCCGAGTTCGCCGCGCCAAGGTTAGGCGAACGCAGAACTGCTGCATATAAATGCTCACCCTTTATCACCGGTCTGCATACACAGGCACCAGGCAGTTTTATAATATCGAGCAGCTTTCCGTCCATGCTGAAGCGTTTAAAACAGTTCCGGGTGCGGTCGGTAATCAGTAATACGGGCGTTCCGCCGCGGCGGTCTATCAGGATACCGTGCGCATTATCAAAATGCTCGTCCCCGTCGCCGCGGCCGCCGAAAACGTTCTTTATCTTTCCATTCTTGTCGTAATGGGTAATGTACTGCGCACCATAACCATCAGCTACATAAAAATCGCCATTTGTATCTACGGTAGTTTCGGTTGGTATAAACTCTTTTGCTTCTTTGTAAACGCCGGTTTCCAGCGGTACGTCAATAGTCATCAGTATCTTGCCATCGATGGTGGTTTTATAAACCTGGTGCTTTGCCGTATCGGTAATAAACAGGAACTCGGTACCATTCTCATTAACCAGCGTAAGCCCGTGCGCCCCGGGAAACTCATGACCCCATGTATCCAGTAACTTCCCAGATTTATCGTATATCAGTACGTTATTTTTTGTCTCATTGGTCAGCAGTAAGATACGGCCCTTTTTATCCTGTACCATCTCGTGGCAGTCATTTACCGGGTTAATAACCGGATCGGCCTTGCTCCATTTGTTATCCATGCGGTAACGCATATTGCCGTGTCCGTAGATGGGCCCATCATCTTTTGCCATCAAATCTTTAGCGATAAAAAAGCTTGCTGAAGCAATAGCCGTTGTCTTTATAAAATTTCTTCTCTCCATAATCGTCTAATTTTTAGGAAATAATATCTCTTACCACATTGCCGGCCACATCAGTCAGCCGGTAGCGGCGGCCCAGGCTTTTATAAGTCAATTTGGTATGATCGATGCCTAATTGGTTCAATACAGTCGCGTGAAAATCATGCACGTGAACCGGATTTTTCACAATATTGTAGCCAAAATCATCTGTCTCACCATAAACCACGCCCGGCGTAATGCCGCCGCCGGCCATCCACATGCTGAAGCACCGCGGGTGATGGTCGCGGCCGTAATTATTCTTTTCCAGCTTCCCCTGGCTGTAATTGGTCCGGCCAAATTCTCCGCCCCAAATAACAAGTGTTTCATCCAGCAGCCCCCGTTGTTTCAAATCGGTTACCAAAGCTGCAGATGCCTGGTCGACATCTTTCGCTTGTCCGGCCATTTCCATGGGAAGATTGGCATGCTGGTCCCATCCCTGGTGATACAATTGCACAAACCTTACTCCATTTTCAGAAAGTTTGCGCGCAAGCAAACAATTGGCAGCATAGGTGCCCGGGACCAGGCAGTCAGGGCCATATAATTTAACAATATCATCCGATTCTTTTGAAATATCCATGATCTCGGGCACCGCAGTTTGCATGCGATAGGCCATTTCATATTGCTTTATTTTCGCCGTGATTTCCGGGTCCTGGTATTCTTTATAGGACAGCTCATTCAGCTCAGATAATTTATCCAGCATTTTCCGCCTTTCGTGTCGGTCAAGCCCGTCAGGATTATTAAGATAAAGTACCGGGTTCTCGCTGCTGCTGAACAAAACTCCCTGGTGTATGGAATCCAGGAATCCGTTGCTCCACAGCTTGGAATAAACGCCCTGGCCGTTTCCCCTGCCTTTTGACAGCAACACCGTAAAAGCAGGCAGGTTTTTGTTTTCGCTTCCCAGTCCATAGCTTACCCATGACCCCATGCTCGGCCTGTTCCCTTGCTGGGCGCCTGTTTGGAAAAATGTAAGCGCCGGATCGTGGTTGATTGCTTCCGTATACATCGATTTGATGATACAGATATCATCGGCTATACTCCCTATATGCGGAAAAAGGTCACTTACCCATGCACCGGATTTTCCATATTGCTTAAAATCGTAATAGGATCCGGCCAACGGGAACGACTTTTGCAATGCTGTCATCCCCGTTAGAATTTGTCCGCCACGAACCGAAGCGGGTAACTCCTGTCCAAACATTTCACGCAATTTGGGCTTATAATCAAACGACTCCAATTGTGACGGCGCCCCATCTTGGAAAAGGTAAATTATCCGTTTTGCTTTGGGTGCGAAATTCGGTATGCCCGGAATAAAATCGGCACCGTTATCACTATTGATCCCCGACAGCAGATCCGGAATAAGCAGCGAACCTAAGGCAACACTACCTAGTCCGAGACTTAGCGTTGATAAAAACTTACGCCTGTTGAGGCTGAGGCCGTGTTCTAAAAATTCTTTGTCCATGGCTGTCAGGTTTTGGTAATAGCTTCTTCTAAATTATATATCATATCAACCACCTTCATCATTGCTGCAAGGTCGATTTTGTTTATCCCGTTGGGTATAGGATATTCGCCGACGGCTAATAGCTTTTCGGCATCCTTCTTCCCAACGGATTTCAGCTGATCCTGGTAGTAAGCATTTAAAATGCCCAGCTCTTCGTCAGTGGGCTTGCGGCAAATGATCCTTCTGAACGCGGTATAAATTTTAGTTTTAGCCGGGCTTTTATCCTGCAATAATTTAGCAGCCAGTACTCTTGCTGCTTCCAGCATAGTAGGGTCATTCATCATTTCGAGCGCTTGCAGCGGCGTATTGGTGCGTAGCCGCTGCACTTCGCATTGATCACGATTACTGGCATCAAAAATAGCCAATTCAACTGGTGGCGAAGTGCGCTTAATCAGCGTGTACATGCCCCTTCGATATAAATCTGCTCCATGAACCTGCCGGTAGCTGGCCAGTTGCCCGCGCCCAGATGTGGTGCTTTCCCATAGGCCCGGCGGCTGATATGGGTTAACGCTTGGGCCGCCTATCGTTCTGTTGAGCAATCCGCTGCTCGACAATACCATGTCCCTGATAAATTCAGCCGGCAGCCGGCTCCGCGGCCCGCGGGCCAGCAAAATATTATCCGGGTCGTTTTTTAATTTATCGGGAGTGATGATGGCCGACTGCCTGTAAGTAGCTGACATAACGATCTGTTTTACCATCCACTTCATGTCCCAATCGTGCGTTTTAAAATCAGCGGCAAGCCAGTCCAACAGTGCGGGATTTGATGGAAGATCGCCCTGCATACCAAAATCGCCCAATGTTTTTACTATTCCCCTGCCAAAAAATTCTTCCCATAACTGGTTCACATAGACCCTCGCGGTTAACGGGTTTTGATCGTCGAAAACCCATTGTGCAAGGCCAAGCCTATTTTGGGGATAAGCATTGTTAAATGGTAAAATAGCTTTTGGTGTTCCCGGAAAAACCTCATCGCCATGGGCATCGTACGAGCCACGCTTTAGTATATAGGTTTTTCTATAAGCCTCGCTATCGCCCATAACGGATACAATCAGCTTCCCTGTATCCACCTTGTTTATAAATTTCAGCACACTTTTTACATCGTCGTTGCTGATCTGCATCATTGGCCTTTTGGCATAAGTTTCGGGGCCGCCCACAATCGCCTGTAAGCCTGGCTCCTTTACGCTATTGAAAAATGAAAAAACCTGGTAATACTCTTTTTGCGAAAAAGGGTCGTATTTATGATCGTGACAGTGTGCGCATTCCAGCGTTACTCCTAATAATGCTTTACCGAAGGTGTTGGTACGGTCGGTTACATAGCTTATGCGGTATTCCTCATCAATTACGCCACCCTCTTCGGTAATTTTATGATTACGGTTAAAGCCTGTCGCCAACAATTGTTCTTTGGTATGATTGGGTATCAGATCGCCGGCCAGTTGCCAGGTTATAAAGTCCTTATAGGGTAGATTTTCATTGTAGGCGTGTATCACCCAATCGCGCCAGGGCCATTGCGTGCGGTAATTGTCATCCTGGTAACCATGCGAATCGGCGTACCGCGAGATATCCAGCCAATGCAGCGCCATTTTTTCGCCATAAGCCGGCCGCCTCATTAATTCATCCACAATTTTTTCATAAGCGTCGGGGCTCTTATCAGACAGGAACCGGTCCATCAGGGCGATATCAGGCGGCAAGCCGTTCAGGTCAAAACACAAGCGCTTTAGCAAGTGTTCCTTGTCGGATTCAGGATTGGGTTTAAATCCTTTTTGTTCCTGTTTATGCAACACGAAATAATCAATAGCATTTTTTGGCCATGTTGTATCTTTTACTTCGGGTATCGCCTGAAATTTAGGCGGAACAAATGCCCAATGCTTTTCATACTTAGCACCCTGCTGTATCCATTTTTTGATCAACTTTACCTCAAATTGAGTTAAGGGCTTCAGGTTGGATTTGACTGACGGCATCATATCAGCCGAATCAGCAGCAGTAATCCGGCGATAAACCTCCGAGGCATCAGGGTTGCCGGGAACCAGGGCATGCTTACCAGGCTGATCTTTCAGTGCCGCAAAAGCATTTTCGGGAATATCCAACCGCAGGTTGGCCTGTCGTTTATTGGCATCGGGTCCGTGGCACTTAAAACATTTGTCGGAAAATATCGGGCGAATATTAAAATTATAGCTGACGGAATCGGGAATTTCCTCGGCGGCTACGGAGGTTTCGGACGAGTTATGGCATGCGGTGAAGCCGGCGATCATCACGGCAGCAAAAGTCGCTATATAAGTTACAGCTAAACGCATTGCAACAATCCTTAGTTTATTAATCGGTTTAATTTGGAAAAAACTAATTTATGAATTAATTAAGACATAATCAGGATTGTGTTTGAATTATTATAAAGGCTTAAGGATAAAAATGAAAAGCTGCGGGTTTCCCGAGATTATCGGTAGCTGATAAAATATAATGTGCTTTTTAGTTAAAATGTGCTGAAAATCAAAAATTTAATCGTAATATTGATTGCATTTTGTCCTTTCATGCCGGATTCCCCTCCGGATATTTTAAACTAATATTTAGCTATTCCGATGCTTCCGCAATTACCTCATCATATTATCGTCATTGGCGCTTCCGCAGGGGGAATGGAAGAAATCAATTCTTTTTTCGATCACACACCGTTAGACGGCGTTTCATATATCATAGTCCAGCACTTGTCATCCGATTTTAAAAGCAGGATGGTGGAGCTGCTTACGCGGCACAGTAAGTTGGAGGTTGTGGAAGCTACGGAAGGTTTAACGGTTGCCTGTAACGTGGTGTACCTGATCCCCCATAATAAATATATGACCATCAGCGGCGGTCAGCTTTTTCTTACTGCGAAGGGGCCGGAGAAAACGCCCCACTTAACCATCAATCACTTTTTGCGGTCATTAGCTGGCGATGTCGGAAAGAAGGCCATTGCAGTTATCTTATCCGGCCTGGGCTCTGATGGAACAGAGGGAATCAAGGCAATCAAAAAAGCCGGGGGAATGGTGGTTGCCCGTAACCCTGAAACCAGTGACTTCGGCAGCATGCCTTCGCATGCCATCGCTACAGGGCTGGTTGATTTTGTGTTAGAGCCCGAACTTATGCCGAATGCAATTGAAGATTATATACAGTATGGCACCGGTTTAACATTCGATAACAAGGACGATGAGATAAACCTGCAAGCAATCCTCACCCTTATAAAAGATAAGCTGCCCGTTGATTTTTCGGAATATAAACAAACTACGATTTTACGAAGAACCTTAAGACGGGCCTCTCAGAACAATTTTTCCTCTTTAGCTAAATATTTGATTTTTTTAAAAAAGAACCCACCAGAAATTGAAGCGCTGGCTAAAGATTTCCTGATCAGTGTTACTTCATTTTTCAGGGATGCGCCGGCTTTTGATTTTATTGAAACCGATATATTTCCGAAGATATTGGAAAGGCTGGCTCCCGGAGAGGAACTTAAACTGTGGGTGGCAGGTTGTGCAACCGGTGAGGAGGTATACTCGATGGCGATCCTGCTGGCGGAACTGTTAGCAGATAGTAACAAAGACATAGTAGTTAAAATATTTGCTACGGATATTGACGCCGCTGCATTGTCGCACGCCGGCAAGGGATTGTATGGTGCAGGTATTTCCAAAAATGTATCTGCGGAAAGACTGGAGCAGTTTTTTGTGAAAGACGGTAACGGTTACCGGGTAAAGCCGGTAATCAGGAAAATGGTCATCTTTGCGCAGCACGACCTGGTGAAAAATCCCCCGTATTGTAATATGCAGTTCATCAGTTGCCGTAACGTGCTGATTTATATGACGCCGACGTTACAAAAGAAGGTGTTTGCCATGCTGCTTTTCGGGCTTAAAATGGATGGTTATTTATTCCTGGGATCGAGCGAGAACCCGATGCCAATTATGCGCAACCTGGAAGTGGTAAATAAAAAATGGAAAGTGTACCGCAACCTGGAAACCAAACGTGCTTTCAGTTTTGATGCGTTTTCATTTCCGGAGCCCCTGGATAATAAGCGCAGGCCCTCTATGTTTGCGTTGGATGACGTTGCTGTAACGGTTAATCCGACCCTGGCAGAAGTCCTTCATGAAAGTCTGGCCGATGAAATGGATTACCTGGCTGTTTGTGTGGATGAAAATAACCAGGTGATAAAATCGTATGGCGACACGGCAAAATACCTGCTGCCCAAACATTTCAATTCTAACCTCTCAGCATTACTGCCAAAGTCACTGGCGATGGCCTTTAATACCCTGAGCAAAAAAGCCCTGGACACTAACGGAAAGGTAAGTACCAGCGGCATAAAAATTAAACATGCAGGAATGGTTATTAAGATAACCTTGTCTGTAAATCCATTATTACTTAAAAAAGGAGGCCCAAGGTGGTTGGTGGTTACTTTTAAAGAAGATAAAGCATTTGATATTGCAGGTACAGAGGATATGGTTTTTGACGAGAAAGTCAATTTAGATCAATATACCCTGAACCTGGAAGAAGAAGTACGGGACCTTAGAGCAAGCCTTCATTCGTCGCGTGAGCAATTGGATGCGGTGAATGAAAATATGCAATCATTTAATGAAGAGCTGCTGTCTGCAAATGAAGAAATGCAGAGCACCAATGAAGAAATGCAATCGGTGAATGAGGAGCTGGATACGATCAACTCCGATTACCAGGCGAAAAATAAGGAATTGCTGGAACTCAATGACGACCTGAACAATTATTTCAGGAGCAATGTCAATGGCCAACTATTCATTAACAACGATCTTTTGCTGATGCGGTTCTCCCCCGGCACGGTTAACCAGATCAACCTGCAGGACAGTGATATAGGGCGGCCGCTTAGCAATATTTCTACCAATATTAAATTGGAGACGATTATTGACGATATTAAACAGGTACTAAGTGATGGAAGCGTCATTACCAAAGAGATAGAAACCAATAACGGCAAATGGTACCAGATTATGACGATGCCGTATGTGCAGCAAACCGACAACAAAAACAATGGAGCGGTCATTACCTTTAATGACATTACTGCTTTAAAGAAAGTTCAGGAGGAACTCGACCGGAAAAACAGGAGCCTGTTACGCATCAATGCTGATATGGATCATTTTATCCATGCAGCTTCGCATGATCTCTTGGGTCCGCTGGCGAATATCGAGACCAGTATTAATATCATGAATAAGATCTCTTTGTCAGAACCCAAGCTGATCGATTTCTTAAATATGATCAATGTATCTATCCATAAGTACCGCGAACTGATAACGGATATAGCCAAGATAGCTAAGATTGAAGGCGATATGCTCGCAACGGAAAAGGTGGATATAGATGACCTGATCAATAATATTGAGTGGAGCCTTACAGATAAGATCGAATCGTCTGGCGCTATGATCATACGGGACCTGGCGGTAAAAACTATAATGTTTTCAAGAAAGAACCTGCGGAGCATCATTTATAACCTGGTTTCAAATGCGATAAAATTTAAAGGAGGGGAAGCGCCTGTTATTCATATCCGGACAGCGATTGAAGACGACCTTGTCGTTTTGTCGGTAACGGATAACGGCATAGGTATTCCTAAAAAAAGCACAGATAAGATCTTTGAAATGTATGGCCGGCTCAACCAGAATGCTGAAGGACAGGGCATCGGGCTATACCTGGCAAAGAAAATTGTAAATGCAGCTAACGGCAGCATGGAAGTGGAAAGCGAACCGGGCAAGGGAAGTAAATTTACTATCCATTTTAAAGCGGAAGTTGAACTATAGGACTAGCGTAAGCTCAAAACGATATGCCCGATTAAATACGCACCTCCAATTTTGCCTACAAGGCACTAACGGCAATCGTGCTTTCCCGACAGTTCGTTTATAAAGGATCTATACGACTGCCATCATCCTTTTTTTCCTTCGCAAAATGTGCCCGCGCCTGTTTTAATCCCGTAGCTATCGCATCCCCTTCATTCCCGGTAGTCTTTAACACCTCGTTGGCAATCTCGGTAGCCTTTTCGCGAATTTTTTTTGGTTGATTTTTATAAGATGGCGGGTAATCTCCATTATACCACGGCATAATTCCTCCTTTTATTAAACTACTTTGATCACCACCTTACCACGGATATGGTGGTTGCCGCTCAGTTCTTCCGCCTTGCGGGCATCTTCCAGGCTCATAACTGCAGAAACTACCGGGCTAACGTCATCGTTGTCGATCAATTTGGCAATCTGTTCCAGGTCATCAGGATAGGATTGGGCAGTAAAGCCTTCAATAGTAACTCCTTTTGCTTTCGCTTCCTCCTGGAATTGCGGCATCACCGTAGTAACCAATCTGCCACCGGGTTTGATCACCGAAAGTGATCGCTGCTGGACTTCGCCGCCTATCAGGTCGAATACCAGGTCCACATCCTGAACCTCATCTTCGAAGCGCTGGTTAGCGTAATCAATGGCTTTGTCGGCGCCAATCTGTTTGATAAAATCGAGGTTATCCGCTGAAGCGGTACCGATAACCTCAGCCCCCTTCCATTGCGCAAACTGTACCGCGAAACTGCCCACGCCGCCTGAAGCGCCGTGGATAAGCACCTTTTGGCCCTTCTCCAGTTTGCCGAATTTAAACAAACCCTGCCAGGCTGTGAGCCCGGCCAGCGGAACAGCCGCGGCCAGTACATGGTCGATGCTCCGGGGTTTGAGGGCTATCTCGCTGGCTTTAATCACCAGGTATTCGGCAAATGCGCCGTTTTGAGTGGGGAAGGGCCGGCCATAAACTTCATCGCCGATGCTGAATTTATGAACATGGCTGCCTACCTGCTCAATTACGCCGGATACATCCCAGCCAATAGTTAGCGGGAATTTTGTCGGGAACTTTTTAGCCGCTTCTCCAGCCACGATCTTTTGATCAACCGGGTTAACGCTGCTCGCGTAAACTTTTATCAATACTTCATCATCTTTTGGTTGGGGCACTTCAATATCGTCGAGTTCGAGCACATCCGGCCCGCCAAACTCATGTATCCTGATCGCTTTCATAATTTATTAATACCATTTAATTCGTCGATACATTTTTAACACGTTCATTGGTTGCAGGTTTTAAAAACTTTCAAATATAATTTGACGGCTACGCCAAACCGCCGCCGTTTTTTTTTGTATTGTTTAAAATATTTTAAACCATGGCAACAAAAACAAAAAAAACGGTAAACAAATGGTCTGCCGACGTGACAGAGCACAGTAACGCGATGGACCTGGAACAGGATATTTTTAAATCGGATGACCCGGATAAAATAGCGGCATCGCTCAAGCATTCCGCCGAACAAAGCGACCGGCGCAAATCATCACCTTTTCAAAGCGCTATGTCGATGCTCACGTTTTACGAGAACAGGGCGGGTAAGAATTTAAGTGCGGATGAAAAAGAAACGTTAGAAAAAGCCAAAGAAAAACTTCGGGAACTATTTGGACGGGACGACCAGGGGAAAAAATAAGCGTATATGACAGACCTCGCGCAGCGTTTTCCTGAAAACCCTTTATTGCTACCGAAGGACCTGCGACCCAGCCGTGACGGTTTGCAGATCATAAGTTTACTTAACCCGGGTGTTTTTCGCTACGATGGTAAAATCTGGCTCATTGTGCGGGTAGCCGAAGGCGTTGCCCAAAAAGAAGGCGTATTGTTTTTCCCCGCATTGAATGCAACCGGCAATACAGAGATTATTGAGGTGCCGCTCAACGACCCTGATCTTATTGCCACCGATGCGCGGGTAATCAGTTACAAAGGGCTGGATTATTTGACAACCGTTTCACACCTGCGGCTATTATATAGTGACGATGGTATCCGTTTTTATGAATCAACGGACTATCCGCCGATTTTTGGTAAAGGATACCTGGAAAGGTTCGGCGTTGAAGACTGCCGCGTATCGCAGATCGGTGATACCTATTACCTGACTTATACGGCGGTATCGGATAGCGGTGTAGGGGTTGGCCTGCAAACAACTAAAAACTGGCAGCAATTTGAGACTGGCGGCATGATGCTGCCACCGCATAATAAGGACTGCGCTATTTTTGAAGAAAAGATAGGTGAAAAATTTTATTGCCTGCACCGGCCGAGCAGCAAAGAAATCGGCGGTAATTATATATGGTTGGCCGAATCATCAGACGGACGGCAATGGGGTAACCACCAGTGCCTTGTAAAAACCAGGCCCGGGCTTTGGGATAGCGCGCGTGTCGGCGCCGGTGCGGCGCCTATACGCACGGAACGGGGCTGGCTGTCCATCTACCATGGAGCCAACGTAGAGCACAGGTATTGCCTGGGAGCATTTTTAATGGATTTGAACGATCCCTCTAAAATTCTGGCACGTACGACAACACCTATCATGGTACCTACAGAGGCTTACGAACTCAGTGGTTTTTTTGGTTATGTCGTTTTTACCAACGGGCACATCGTAGACGGTGACCGTCTGACTATATATTATGGCGCAGCTGACGAATTTGTCTGCGGCGCCCATTTTTCGATACGGGAAATTTTAAACCTTTTGACATGAAAACAGGATCACCATGGGCCATAGCCGCCATTAATTTATTTGATGGACAGGATGTACCAGATATATATCGGTACGATATGGCCGGTTATAACGTTAGCGTACATCACCTTAATAACGGGCTTTGGATAACAGTTACTTGTAATAATGGCGTGCAGGTTATTTTGCGCCCTGCTTTCGCACCTGCCGACCATTTGCAGATTGACCGGGTAATTCATCATGAGGATGGTCTAACAATTAGCCTTTCGGCCGCTATCGGCAAATTCAAGGTACGGCTGCAGTTTCCTGAGAAAAATCAGCCCCTGTTGCGTTACATAACAACATTTATAGGCAATCAACCATTGCTCGTGCCTTTCTGGCCACGTGACATGGTGATCAGCGGGTCGGATGAAACGGATAAAGAACCGGAAGGTACCATTTATGTGAACCAAATGGGTACCCGGTCGGGCCTGCAGTATTTCAGTTTAGATGAACCGGAAGCCGGCGCCGTTTTGTATTTTCAGAATCTCACCGCTTTAAACCATTATGCCCGGGCTACCGAAACTTCGCTGGGCGATACCGTTGGCGGCACCTGGCCTGAACTCGGTTTTGCTTTACCGCCGACCATAAAAGGCAAACCCATACCTGCAAACAAGGAAATCATCCTTTCGGATGCTTTTTTAGCTTTTACCCAGGAAAATCCCGGTGATGAGTTTGCACAAGCTAAGCAGTTTTTGAACTTGCTGGCGGTTATCTATCCGCATTTGCCTAAACCCGAAACTAAATACCACGATTGGTTAAATATTGTTGGCGAGGGCTTGCACGACCTGGAATTCAGCCATGCCTGCTGGTCGCACGGAGGCGGGCAGGATTACCTGAATGCTTACGTCGCAGACTATGCAACACCGCCTGAAATCATGGTGCAACTAGCAGTGCTGATGCCGCTAACGGATTACTATGATTGGTGCAAAACCGAGCTTCCGGCAATAAAAAAAATACAGAATGGTCTGGACGCCTTTTATAATAAGGAGCTACATACAGTAAATCGTTTTTTGCCGTCGCTGACAAAAGAACTCGATGGATCAGAAGAACAACTAAAACCCAATGTGATGGATTCGTGGTACCTGCACCACCCGTTGCATAACCTGGGCCGGCTTGCCATCCGCGGAGACGAGCAGGGCAAAAAACTGTTTTTGGGCTCAATAGACTTCGCCATACGGGTGGCCCGGCATTTTAACTATGAATGGCCGGTGCTTTACAACATGGAAACACTTGAAGTGGTGAAGGCCGAAACAAAGCCGGGTATGGGCGGTGAAAAAGACGTGGCGGGCCTGTATACCCTGGTTATGCTCGACGCCTGGGAACTGACCAAAGAAAAAAAATATTTAGCCGAGGCCGAAAAAGCTGCAAAAACCTTGAAAGGAAAAGGCTTTGAATTGTTTTACCAGGCTAATAATACCGCCTTTTCGGCTAATGCGATGCTTTGGCTCTATAAAGAAACGAGGAAGGAGATTTACCTGGACCTTGCTTATGTTTGCCTGGCCAATGTATTTAAAAACCTTCAGCTCTGGGAATGCGAATATGGTTACGCCAAAGATTATGCGACCTTTTTTGCCGTGTTCCCGCTAAATGACGCTCCGTATACAGCGGCTTATGAAGAACAGGAAGTGTTTGCCGCTTTTCACAATTTCCTGCTTTATGCGGCGGATGAAACCATCCTGCCCTCTGTATCCTTGCTGCTGCCTGAATTTCTTCGTTACATTGTTAACCGGGCGGCCTATTATTACCCACCCAACCTGCCTAAAGAAATGCTGGCCGACGAACCGACCAAGGGGCAAGTGGACCCCAAACTCTGGATTGCTATTGAGGATATACATGACGGCTGGGAAAAGTCGGGCGGGGTGGGGCAGGAAGTTTATGGCGCCGGCGTGGCTTTCGGTATTGTGCCCCGGCACTTCTATCGGGTGCCCGGCGAACATTTCGTGATCTATATTGATTATCCATCGTCCGGTTTCAAAAAAAGGAAAAACACAGCCACATTCAAAGTAGGAGGCAATTCCCGTTTAAGCTGCAGGATGCTGATCATTAAAACTAAAGGACACGCCCTGCCGAATTTTACGGTCAGTGCCGGCGGCCATTTAAAAGCAAGGGAACGCAGGGACGGCAATCTCGAATACGTGGTGGCCGGTGGTTCGGAAATAAAGATCAGCTGGAGCTAATAGCAGTGTCCCCGGGGTAACAACCTAAAACAAAAAATCCACATAGTCACCGGTATAATATCATTCGTTGATAATTTGTTTGGATCTGGTTGTCAGCAAAGCATGGTGGGGCTTTTGCCGATTTTTCGCAGAAATGGTGGGACCGGTCTCAAACAATCTTCGGCCTCCTGATTATTATTTCAGTTGTTCCAATGCTTCTGCCACTTCTGTTACCGGGCGCTTGCATAGCTTATCCTGGCAAACGTAAATAATAGTCTGTTTTTTAACGAGTTTGTTTTCGAGCAGTTTTAGTGTCCCTTCATCTCGTCCTCCCGAAAGCAGCACGCCGGGTAAATAGTTCTCATCTATTTTTGCCCTGACGGCACTGCATTGATCGCCAACGATGGCTACCTCATAGGACGGCGAAACAAACGATTCTTCCAGCAAACCCCAGTTAGCAAAAAAGGAAATATTTTTGGTTAAATTATCCTTAACATTTTCCAGCATCTGTTTAGCTTTCGCGATATAATCGTCCTTATAAAAATAGCGCCCCAGTTGGTATAGATTTATGGCCATTTGGGAGTTGGAAGAAGGTATTGCGTCGTCCTCCAGCTCCATTTTGCGGCTGATTAGGTCGGCATATTTATTATTGCTATAAAAAAACATGCCCGACTTTTCATCATAAAAATGCGCCAGTGTATAATCAGTGATCTTATTTGCCTCTAGTAGCCATTTTTCATCAAACGTGGCCTGGTATAATTCAATAAATGCCGAAATAGTAAAGGCATAATCATCCAATAAACCGTTAACAGATGCCAAGCCGTTTTTGTAATTGCGGGTAATTTCGCCATCCGGCGCGATCACATGCTTTTCAAGAAAATTCGCGCTATTTAGGGCGGCAGTAAGGAACGTTTCATCTCCAAAAGCGCGGTAAGCTTCTGTATAAGCCTTCAGCATCATGGCGTTCCACGAAGTGAGGATTTTATCGTCCAACCCCGGCCTTGCCCTTTTGCTCCGCAACGCAAACATTTTATCTTTTAAAGAGGTCATTTTATCCTGGAGCTCCGTAACCGATAAGTTATACTTCTTAGCGATGACTTCGTCCGGTTCATTTCTGAACAGGATATTTTTGCCATGTTCCCAATTGCCTGCTTTTGATAGGTTGTAATACGCCATAAACAATCGGGCATCCGTTCCCAATACCGTGTCGATTTCAGTAGCCGTCCACACATAGTATTTTCCTTCTTCACCCTCGCTGTCGGCGTCGAGGGATGAATAGAACCCGCCTTCGGGAGCGGTTAGCTCGCGGCTGATAAAGCCAAGGGTTTGGTACACCATCTGCTTATATAACGGCGATTTTGTAAGCTGCCAGGCGTGGGTATACAGCCCTATAAGTTGCGCATTGTCATATAACATCTTTTCAAAATGCGGCACATGCCAGTCGGCATCGGTGGAATAACGTGCAAACCCACCGCCCAGCTGATCGTAAATCCCTCCTGATACCATATGGTCAAGGGTGGCCCGTACAGCCTTTAAAGCGTTATCATTATGGGATAACGTATAATATTGAAGCAAATATTCCCAGTTGGCCGGCATCGGAAACTTTGGCCCCTGGTTAAATCCGCCTTTTTTGAAATCAATGCCCGGTTCAAGGTTCTTAAATTGGAGATCAAGCCCCTTCATTGTAAAGCTTTCATCTTTGGCCCTGAATGATATAGTTTCCACAGAACTTATCCGATTGGTTATTGCTAAGGCCCTTTTTGTTAGTTCGTCCGGGCTTTTTTGACTCTGGCTGATATAGGAATTCAGCATTTTTACCCAGTCGTTTTTAGTAAAATAAGTGCCAGCAAAAAATGGCTTGCCATCAGGCAGCGCCAGCACATTCAGCGGCCAGCCGCCATTACCGTTGATCAGCTGCGAGGCGGTCATGTAAACCTGGTCTATATCGGGCCGTTCCTCCCGGTCGATCTTAATGGCCACAAAATACTGGTTCATCAACCGGGCCACTGCGGTATCTTCATACGTTTCGCGAGCCATTACGTGGCACCAATGGCAGGCTGCGTAGCCTACGCTGATGATTAGCATTTTATGCTCAAGCTTTGCTTTGTCCAGGGCTTTTTGCCCCCAGGGGTACCAGTTTACGGGGTTATGCGCATGCTCCAGCAAATAGGGGCTGCTTTCATGAATGAGCTCATTGGTATAGGGATAAGTTACCGGGTTTTCAATTTTTGTTTGGGCAAAAACGGCACTAACCAGGCTTAACAAGGTCAGTAAGATGGAGCAAATTTTGGGCTTTGTCATTGTTTGTTATTCTCTTGTAATTTAAACCGGTTCATTTTCCGGCATTTGTCGACAACATTTTGCCAGAACATGGTTAGCCGGATAGGCGGGTACAATATTCAATTCCAAGAGATAAACTTAACTTTTTTGATCGGTATTTTTAGTTAGGACGGTCGCAGATAATGCTTCAGTAGTTTATCTGCCAGCAGGTTTTCGTTATGAACTTTTTCCACCCATTAATTAAGAGTTGGTTGGCTAAGCGCGCGGCTATTTTTTAGGAATGGTGAAATAGAACGTGCTCCCGGCTTCTTCGTCAGATTCAACCCAAATTTTTCCGCCGAGATTTTCTATTATTTTCTTTGTCAGGGCTAAACCCAAACCAGTTCCTTCGTATTCCTCTTTGCTGTGCAGTCTTTTAAAAATCACAAACACCTTTTCATGATTTTCATGGCTGATACCTATACCATTGTCTTTAACAGAAAATGTCCAATGTTGCGGTTCTTCAGTTGCTGTAATTACAAGCACAGGGTTTGCCCCGGGCAGCTGGTATTTAAGGCCGTTTGCTACCAGGTTTTGGAACACCTGCCTTACAGGCGCTTTGAATGTTTGCAGGGAGGGCAAATTATCAAATAGCACCACGGCGTTTTTTTCCTCTACCTGCTTCCGATATAAGCCGCAGATTTCATTAACGAGTTCTTGAATATTAACCGCTTCCAATTTGTCTTCTGTTCTTCCCACTCGTGAAAACTCAAGCAGATCAAATATGATTTGTTTCATCCGGCGTGCGCCATCGGTTGCAAAATGTATGTACTGCTTAGCCTTGTTATCCAAAACATGCTCATACTTATTCTCCAATTGTCCCAGGAAACTTGTAATCATTCGAAGCGGTTCTTGCAAATCGTGCGAGGCTGCATAGGCAAATTGCTCCAGTTCGGTGTTTGAAAAGAGAAGCTCCTTTGTTTGCTGCTGAAGCGTTTCATTCAATTTACTTAGTACCTCTGCATTTTTTTTCCGCTCGGCCGACAGTTGCACTTCTTTTTGCAGTTCCGCCACTTGCAGCGCCTGTGCAATCTGTATTTCATTATATTTTTTTAACTGGTAAGCCCACAGCCCGCAAATAAAAACTATCGACGACGTAAGAAGAATATGGATGAGAAAAGTTTGTAAATCAAAATAACTCAGTTGGGTAAAATAAATTTGAGGGTTACCGATATTCTGTACATAACTGAATAAGGCGTGATGGAGCAGAACCACTACTAATAATGGGATCTGCAATTTCCATTTCTGATAGGTGATGAGTATTGCACTGCCAATAAAAGCAAAGAAGTGCATTTCAAACATCCCATGCATCTGGTAGATAAATTGCGCCATAAAAACGCCGAGTATTGCGCTCAAAACATATTGATATAGCGTTGAATCCGGCAGTGCTTTTTTTACAGAATAATAGGCCAGCAGTGATACGCAACCCACCCCGAATGCAATGGTCCAGGTACCATAAAAAGTTGCTAATACTACCCCGATTACAAAATAGACAGCCAGGAAATAATTCATTAATGTATCGGACCGCTTTTTGATCACAAATCTGATAATGTCACCGTGTTCGGTCATTCCGTCATTCACATTCTTCATAAAAAATTTATTTAGTACAGTCTGGCAATTGGCATCCATACGCCCGCAAAGCCAGCGGATTAAATTTCAAATGGAATTTACGGCTTAGTAAACCTTCTATAGCTATCCTGACAAAGCTAGTTTTCTCATCTGTGCAATATCTGCTTCTATTGTAGTTCCCGCGGTAGTATAATTTATAGTCGCTGTCGAGAATAGCCACCTGGGGAGTGGAATATACGCCGCATGATGTAGCTATTGATTGATCAAAAAATACAGGTATATCCAGATTAAATTTCTTTTGAATATCCTTAATCGTATAAGGCTTTGGGCTCAAAACAACAATCACAAAAGTTAGCTTGCTTCCGTATAAAGCGTGTAAACGTTTAAAATTCGAAATGTTAAACCTGGAGCAAGGGCAGTCGGGATTAAAAAAATGCAAGAGCAGTGGCTTACTATTGTTACCACCTTTTAGATGTATATTGATTACCTGGCCTAACGGTACCGGTTTGTAATTATCCGGGATGGGCGTAGGGAAACTATATACCAATGCATTGTACCAAAATAATATTCCAATTATAAAAAAAAGCGCCAAAAGCCAGGTCATTACAATTGTTTGCTTCAATCTTCTATTCTTCATTTTCCGCATATTGTAAAAGCAACCCATTTTTTTGATATTTCTCATCCTCCGCCACTTTTGTTATATCTGTTATCCCTTTAATGACCTCATCCAACTCGTTGGCCGATATCAAAACATAATCAAGCATTTGTTCTTTTTCGTCCTCCTCGTCTATGTCTTTAAATAATTGTATAAGACCCATTATCCTGGCAAGCGGCGCCCTTACTATATGAGACTGTATCCATGAAATTTCCCGTAGCTTTTCGTTTTGCGCCTCTATTGCCTTTATGTAATTCAGCCTTTCGGTAACATCAATTGCTAAAATGACCATGGCATTTTTGCCTTTATATTGAATGATATTACTTTGAATATCAACCTGGATGATCTCTCCATTTCTTTTTCTATGTGTGAAATTACCCTGACAAATTAACTGCTCTTGTCCGTAGCATAGTTTAAGGGCCTTTTCCATTTTAGGTAATTCCGATATAGGCCTGATATCCAAGATGGTCATTGATAAAAACTCCTCGTGACTGTATCCATAATGTTTTATGGCTGCATTGTTAACGTTCAAAAAATAAAGTGTGTCCAGGTCAAATACCCACATCGGTTGGGGGCTCATATGAAATAATTCGCTATATTTTTTCTCCGACTCCTCAAGCGCCGAGGCCACCTTTTTACGTTCGGTGCTATACAGGATGCTTTTGTATAAAGACATTGCCGTAAGTTCATCTTTCAGCAGATAGTCGGAAATGCCGAGCGAAAGAGATTTAATGCCAAAATCGATGTCAGAATATCCGGTTAAAACTATTACGGGGGTAGTAATGCAAAAAGCAACAATTTCTTTTATAAGAGGTATCCCGGTCTTGTCCGGAAGAGAAAGGTCCAGTAATACAATATCAAAATCACTGCGTCCCGAAGACAAAATAATTTTCGCTTCTTTAAAGGTTTTCGCACGGGTTAATATACCAATCTCTATTTCCCCGATCAAAAACTCTTCGACAAGGGCAAAATCACCGGGATTATCTTCGATGACTAAAATATTGAAGCTCACTTTATTCGCTACCATCACTCTGTTATTAATAGAAACTTATTAATTTAAATTGGTTGCATTTATAATAATGCTCACACGGCTGGGTGAATAACTAGTTTCTGCGATCATTCCTTTGATCTCAATATCCATTGAAGAAACCAGCGCTTGCGAACAGCACGGACAGCTGTGTGCTGAAACCAGGTTCTCAACATTTAAAGCACGTTCTATTTCGATCGGATGGTGATAGATTGAAATTCTGCAATTGGTGTTCAGACAATACAAATAAAAAACTGGTTCCCGACATTGGTTTTCAAAATTTTCCATGACTTATTTTTTTTATATTTTACTATTTATTTAACATCTCAAAATTGTGGATTATGCATCGCCCTGCTTATAGTCACGCTTATGAAAAGCGTGTAGTTGTTTGGTTTACATGCTCCAGCATATGATCGAATTTTATGTTGTTTTTTTGAGGGGTTTTATTAAAAAAAACACTTTTCAACAGCAGAGCCTTGAAAAGTAGTTTTGTGAGAAAAGAAAGGTTCAGTTACAACTTTACGAACTTGGAGTGGCCAACCAGGCTTTTGTCTTTCAAATTCGATACCTTGATGATATAGGTGCCAGGTTTCAGATCAGCGACATCACCCTGCCAGTTGTTTTGTGCCGATGATGCTTGCTTCACTAAAAATCCGGCCATATTGAATATGCTGATCTCAAAGTTACCTGTCTCTGAAGGTCTCGGGATGATAACTAAGTTGAGCTGGCTGACAACCGGGTTAGGGAAAAGGCCCAGGTTATCTGCTGGTTGTTCTTTCACATTTGAAAACGATACCAGCGCCGTGGCTGAATAGGTGACCGTGTTATTGAAATCCTGCTGTTTTAACCTGTAAATATTTTGGCCTATGATGGGAGCTTTATCTAAAAAACTATAATTGCCCAAGCCGCTGGACGATAGGGTATCCAACACTGTAAACGTCATTCCATTATCAATACTTCGCTCTACCGTAAAATTGGTGTAGTTCTGTTCATTGTTCGTATCCCAAACTAAGCGCACCCAGGTACTATCGGTAATTTTGGTTGCTGTAAAATCTAAAAGCTGATAAGCATAAGCCAGATTTTGACGAATAACCAGTATAAATCGTTTTGAGCCATAAGTGTTGGTGTCACTTTTTAAAACATTAAAACTATAGGTGGCATGCTTCCGCATATCAATCGAATCCTTTGTATAGGCGTCCATTAACCAAATATCAAAAAGGCGCGGTATGTTGGCTATTTGCGTTATGTTTAGTTTATAAGGGCCATCGGTTTTGGTAAGTACCTTTAAGCCGATGGATTCGGATGTTTTAGGATATGGTTGCAGATTGATAGCCAAAGGAACGCCATCACTTGAAAAGCTCGATAGACTTACCTGCCCGAATCCCTGGAAATAGCGTGCGTCAACATCTACATCAAAAACCGAGCTCGCATCTTTCTGAAAGCGAATAAGGATATCGTCGGTATTGATAGGATCCTTCGCCAATTGAAGACGCAGGTACTGATAGTTAGCAATATCACTGGTGCCGGTAAACGCACTTGAATCTTTATTTACGAGGCAAAAAAAGATCAGGCAAAAAAACAATTTTATACATCTTTTATTATTGCCGATCCAAATATGAACCGGGCTCAATATTACTTTCATAACGATGATTCAGGTTAGAAATTAAATTTAACCTTGCAAAATTGTCAAATGAGCTGCTGGCCAGCTATAGTAGTAGTTATGAAATGCTTGTAGTTGTTTGATTGACAGAGACGGTTAAACGAGTTTTTGACTAATGGCGTAGGTAGTCAGTTCAGCATTATTTTTTAGCTTCATTTTTTCAAGTATTCGTGCGCGATAAGTGCTTATAGTTGGCGTACTGAGGCAAAGCATATTGGCAATTTCCGATACCGTTTTCCCTGAGGCGATGAGAAGCAATGTTTGATATTCCCTGTCGGATAATAGTTCGTGCGGCTCTTTGGTAGAATTTTCATCTAACATTTCAAGAAATTTTTCGGAGAGGGCTTGCGATACATATTTTTTGCCATCCATAATTTTGTTGATCGCTTTTACCAGTTCCATATCTGCAGCGTCTTTTGAAAGGTAGCCTGACGCGCCAAGTTTTAATGCCCTCAGCGCAATTTGTTCCTCGCTATGAAAGCTGAACATCAAAACAGGCGTCTTTATTTTCTCCGATTTGATCTGCTTTAAGATATCCAACCCGCTTCTGCCGGGAAGATCAATATCAAGTATTAAGAGATCCCAATCTTTTTCCTTCAGCCTTTGAAATACCTCCGCATAATTTATTGCCTCGCCAAATTCTACAGCCGGAAATTCGCTGGTGCATATCTGCTTAACCCCAATCCGGATTGCCGAATGATCGTCAGCTATCAATATTTTTTTTGCCATTTACTTACAATTAATTCTATTGTGGTCCCTTTTTGAGGCGAACTGCTGATATTCAGGTCTGCGCTAATAAGGTTGGCCCGTTCTTTCATATTTACCAGCCCCATCGAAAGCGGGTTGTGTAATGTGCTCGATTTAATGCCGATACCATTATCAATTATTTTAATTGATAATTGATCATTGCGATTTTCAATTAAGATTTTTACCAAGGTGGCTTCAGCATATTTTGTGATATTTGTTAACGCTTCCTGGCAAATACGAAAAATGTTTATTTCAAGCGCTTTGTCAATATCCGGTCGATCAATTTCCATATAAAGCTTACTTGTTATACTGGTCTTCTTCTCAAATTCGCTAACCAGCCATTCTATCGCAGCAAAGAGGCCCAGCTTATCTAACAATACCGGCCGTAGTTCATTTGCTATCTGTCGTACAGAAACTATGCTTGTATCAACATCAGCCACCATACTATTGATAAGAGGTTCAAGGTAGTCGTCATTGCCGCTGCGCTTTCTTAATGCCGATAATGACATTTTTAATCCCGATAACTGCTGACCAAATTCATCGTGAATTTCTCGCGCAATACGCGATCGCTCCTCCTCCAAAACATTGTTTAATTGATTTGCGAAGCTTCTCACCCGCTTTTCCGACATTTCGAGGGCTGAGATGATTTTTTTTCGTTCAATACTATAAACAATGCTTTTATATAACATTAATGAAGTTAACTCGTCCTTCAATATGTAATCTGATACACCCAGCGAAAGCGATTTTACGCCGAACAAAAAATCAGCGTACCCGGTTAAAACTATAACTGGCGAGTTGCCGCTAATTTCAATGATCTCAAGGATGAGCGGGATACCTGTTTTATCCGGCAACGACAGATCCAATAATATAATATCAAAAGGAATATCCCGTATTACCAAAATTTCTCGTGCCGCTTTATAGCTCAGCGCATGCATGATTGACGGCGCCTCTATTTGTTCGAGTATAAATTCCTCAACCAGGGCAAAATCGCCAGGGTTATCTTCAATTACAAAAATTGTATGTTCACCCTTATTTGGCACAATATTTTTATTTAACCGGGATGGAAACTATGTTGATCCAAAAATCTTCGATTTTAGTGATAGCTTTCATAAAATCCCCAACATCAATCGGTTTGGTTATATAGCAATTTACATGGTTTCGGTAGGATTGTAAAATATCCTTTTCTGATGATGACGTGGTTAACATAATAACAGGGATACTTTTAAACCTTTCATTATTTTTAATGTACATCAGCACCTCGTGGCCACTCATTTTAGGCAGATTAATATCTAAAAGAATCATATGCGGTATATCTTCTTTACTACTTAAAATTTCGAAAAAGTTTACCGCTTCTTTCCCGTCTTTAATTACATGGATGTTATTTACAATTTTACTTTCCTCAAATGCTTCCCTGGTAAGCAGTATATCGCCTTCATTATCTTCGACCAGCAAAATATTTATTGCTTTCATAATTTATTGTTTTTTAAAAGCGTGAAATGAAAAGTAGCTCCTTTTCCTTCGGCAGATTCAACCCAAATTTTGCCGCCCAGGTTTTCAATAATCTTTTTAGCTATTGCCAAACCCATCCCCGTTCCAGAGTATTCGTCCTTGTTGTGCAGCCGTTGAAAAATGATGAATATCTTATCAAAATACTCCGGGTCAATGCCAATACCATTGTCTTTAACGGAGAATTGGAAAAGTGTCTTGGTTTCCTTACAAGCGATGGTAATTACCGGGGAAACGCTCGGATGGTGGTATTTTAAACTGTTGCTTACCAGGTTTTGAAACACCTGCCTGATAGGGGTTTTATAAGTTTGAAGTGTAGGCAGATTTTCAAACATGATGCTGGCATTTACCTCTTCAATTTGCTTCCGGTATAAAGCTAGTATTTCGTTAACGACCTTGTTGATATTCACCTCTTCCAAATCGTCTTCTGTTCTGCCCACGCGTGAAAAATCAAGCAAATCCAGAATAATCTGGCGCATGCGTTTAGCGCCATCTACAGCAAAATGAATGTACTGCTTTCCTTTATCGTCAATAGCGGTGCTGTACTTTTTTTCTAATTGAGTAAGGAAACTGGTAACCATTCTAAGTGGTTCCTGCAAATCATGCGATGCTACATAGGCAAATTGCTCCAGCTCGGCATTTGAAATTGATAGCTCTTTGGTGTGTTTTTGAAGGTTTTCATGGAGCTCCTTTAAACGTATATCTGATACTTTCCGATCCGTTATATCTTTGAAATAAACCGATAAGCCTGTATCAGCAGGGTAAGCGCTTATTTCATACCATTTATCCAGGTCGGCATAATAATCTTCGAAATGAACCGCCTGATTTGTTTCGATCGCCTGGCGATATTTCAGGTATGACACGGAATTAATTGACCCGGAAAAAACTTTCCATAAATTTCTGTTCAGTATTTTGCTTTTAGGTGTTTGCAAAACTTTTTCAGCCATATTGTTCCAATAAGTTACCACCCAGTTTTTGTCAACGGCAAAAAAGGCATCGTCAATGCTCTCCAGTATGGTATTCCTTTCTTCGAGCGCCTCGACAGCTGATCTTTCAGCTTTTTTACGATTAGAAATATCTTTAATATAAACGGTAAGACCGTTTTCTGCGGGGTAAACACTTGTTTCCATCCATACATCAAATGCTATGCCCTTGTGCTCAAAACGTGACGCCTGGCCGCTATCTATTACCTCACGGTATTTTTTGTGAGCTTCTGATCCTACCCAGCCCGGAAACTTCTCTAATAAGTTTTGATTGAGGATTTCACTTTTGGGAGTATTAAAGAGCTTTTCGGCGGTGTTGTTCCAATAGGTTACTATCCAATTTTTGTCGACAGCAAAAAAAGCGTCATCTATACTCTCCAAAATGGTATTTCGTTCTTCAAGGGCTTCCAAACTCGCTATTTCAGCCTTTTTGCGCTCATCAATATCCTGGAAACTTCCGTACAATCTGGAGCATTTTCCATCTGAAAACTCAGATTCGATAATAACACGCACCCATTTTATATTGCCCTTTGCAGTAACAATCTGTAGCTCCAGATCACCAGGAGTGCCATTTATAACAGCATCTTCCATTGTCTTAACAATGGCATCGCGGTTTTCGCCCTCTTTATAAAAATTTGCGGCGTCTTCGATGCTTATTTCGATCCCGACGCCCAGTTCATGAATTTCCCTGGTCATGTCTGACCAATAGATAGTTCCCTTTTTTAAATCAACCTCCCAGCCCCCAATGCGCGCAAGAGTTGTCGCTTTATTTAGCAGGTCCTCTAACTCCTTTTTATCAGTAATATCTCTGGCAACACAAAATATTAAGCTTTCATCAGAAGCTTCAGTGGCTGTCCATGCAAGGCTTCTTATTTTCCCCGATTTGGTAATATAACGATTCTCAAAATGAAAGGAGGGTCTGCCGTCAAATACATGCTTCACTTCGGTAGTCGTCGATCCCCTGTCGTCGGGATGCACAAACTCAATATATGGCCGTGAAAGTAGTTCTTCCTCGGTATATTCAAGCAGCCGGGACATTGATGGATTGATCTTTTTAAAATATCCATCGACACCGGCGATGCAGATAATGTCAGGCGCGAAATTGAATATCTGGTAGAGCTCCTGTTCCAGTTGTTTACGTTTTATTTCGGCCCCCAGGTAATCGCCGATACTTTCAAATAAGTTATTAAAGCCGGCTTTTTGTTTTTCGTCCCTGTTCAGGCCAAGCAGCAACACACCTACTACTTCATTGTTATGCTTTATAGGTATTCCATGCAATGTTTTCAGGCCTGCTTTTTTTGCCGCCCCGCGGCGCAAAAACTGTTTGTTTTTGTCAACATCGGGCCAAAACTGTATGGTTTGAGTTTCCCATACGATTCCGGGCAAGCCCTCGCCCATCACAAGGCCTTTTATATCGTTACTTTCTTCATAAAAAGTCTGCATCCCTGCAGTTTTTGGGAACACCGCAGCCAGGCGTATTTTATTTTTGTCAACGCCTATCAACCAAGCCTCAGCCATAGTGAAATCGCCAAAATCAACCAGCAGCTTCAAAACCTTGCGAAGCATATCGTTCAGCTCAACTTTTTGATTAAAAATGAGACTTATCTCTGAAAGCAACGATTTTCGCAGCTCATCATTTTTGCGTTCCGTAATATCCCGGATAAACATAGATGCGCCATTGCCAGAGGGATATACCCTGTTTTCCTGCCATAGGTTAAGCGGCACATAGTGATCTTCATTACAAACATATTTCTTTTCCTTTAATGCGGTGGTCACAGCCTGGTATGTTGCTGACCCAACAGCGTCAGGGAAAAGGTCCCACAAATTTTTACCAATCAACGATTCGGGAGTCATGCCCAACATTTCACCTATACGTTTATTGGCATAGGTATAACACATATTCTCATCGATTGCTATAAAGCCATCCGTAATATTTTCCAACAAGTCCTCAATTTGCTGGTTTCTTTTTGTGACTTCACCTTCCGCGAGTTTTATTTCTGTCACATCATAAATAAGCGAATAAAAGCCCTTAACCGCGTTACCCTGTAAGTCCGGCAAATATTGTGTATGTGTGTATATGGTTGTGCCGTCGGCCTTTTGAAATGTACGTTCAAAGCTTTGCGGAATCCCATTTAAAACATTTTCCAGGTGCGCTTTATGCCGTTCAAACTCTTCCCTATCCAACAAGTCGTGCTTGTTGATGCCTATCATTTCTTCGGGCTGCTTTTCAAACCACTCCATGTAGGGCTTGTTTGCAAACAGGCAATTCAGATCGACGTTCCAATAAGCAATTAACGCTGGCAGGTTATCGGTAATGGTTTTTATAAACTGCTCGCTTTCAGTGACCTTTTTCTGGATAAGCTTCCGTTCCGTAATGTCTGATCGTACGGCGACGTATTGATAGGGTTTCCCTTTTTCATCCAAAAAGGGCACTATGGTAGTGTCTACCCAGTAGTAGGTACCGTCTTTGGCTTTATTCTTCAATTCCCCCTTCCAGGTATTTCCCCCAGCTATCGTTACCCATAAATTACGAATAAAAGCTTTATCATGGTACGACGAGTTAATGATACGATGATCCTGCCCGATCAATTCTTGTTCACTGTATTTCGATATCCGGCAAAAATTTTCATTTACATGCTTTATAATGCCCTTTTGATCAGTAATTGCCACAATAGCCGATTCATCCAACGCATATTTATAGGCAAACAATTCCTTGAGGGTTTGCTGTAGTAAATCGTCAGCTTGTTTCTTTTCGGAGATATCCCTGAAATTGCAAACAATGGCATTAACATCAGGTTCATTTAATTGATTTGTAAAAACGTTTTCAACCCAAATGTAATATCCGTTAAAATGCCATGCGCGAAATTCACATTTTTCTGATTTGCCCGGAGTTTTCAATATCGTATCAAGCAATGTTTTAACGCGATCCCTATCTTCCGGATGAATCAGGTCGTTCATATCATATTTCGCACGGGCGGCCTGGTCCCATCCGTTAATACGCTCGGCGGAAGCGCTGCGATAAATTAGCTGTAAATCCTTATCAAGAAGTGTGATGCCATCGTAGCTGTTTTCGATGAGTTTCCGGAAATGGATATTTTCAATTTCCTGCCAGGCGGCCGGTTTATTTTCCTGGTTATCAACCGGTTGAGTCGATTTTTTAATACTAGTCATAATAAGGGGCCCCTTTGGAAAGGGTATTTTGCTAACAATTCCCCTCTGTTTCAAAAAATCGAGGCCAGGGCTGTGATTAATGAGGGAATTTATAACCTTGTAAAGCTTACTATTATTTTATGATAATACACCCCGTGTTTTAACGGTATTTTTAAAGTGGTTTACGATCGCTGTGATATTTTATCATTAATTGTAATTGGTTTGTTTGCTTATAAGGTTATTAAATGTACAGAGTATTTATTGAGCAATCAAACTTTTTATTAACTAAAAATTTAATGTTAATTGATAGTTACTTTTCCTAGTACTTAATAATATATCATCCTAACTGCTTTTTAACTTCATAAACTGATCATCAGGGTTAAATGGCTTGGTTCAGCGTTCTGTGAATATATTATTATGTGAAGTGTTGTTGTCCCCGCACAACTTAAACCATATGGATAATGATCCCGGATGAATTTGGCTGACATTTTATTGCCCCTTAATTTGTTAGTTTAACGAGGTCTCAGCCTGGGAAACTATGGCCTCCCTAAAAGGAGAAGCGTTAAATAACTTCACATATCAGCCAGGCCAAGCTTCTTACCTCCACAAAATCATCATTGATATATTGCATGTTAACATGCGAGTCGCTACAGATCAGTTTTTTTATCAGGCCGCTGTTTTTTAATTTATTGATACCGTCGTTAACAAATAAGCCGTGGGTGGTAATTACGTACACATCACCCGCACCGGCGTCTTTATAGGTTTTTGCCGCGTTAAGTATACTTCCGCCAGAGCGAATCATATCATCATAAACGATAACCGTTTTACCGGCTACATCCGCATTAATGGCACTCACTTCGGTATGGTCGCCTTTTAACCGCCTTTTCAAAATAAATGCGGCATTTACACCCAGGTCGTTAGCCAACGATTCCACCCATTTGGCCCGACCCGCATCGGTGCTGGCCATTACAAAATTATTGCCGCCATATTCAAGCGCGGCTTTTATCACGATGTCTTTACAGTAAACATGTACCGGGTACAGGTCGTGCTCAAAATAGTACTGGATACCTTCGGAATGCAGATCAAACAACAAAACCCTATTACCCCGGTTTGATTTTGGAATGCTTGATAATAACCGCGCCCTGGTTTTAGCGGTTACAATTTCGCCCGGCAATACCGCCCGTTCCATGGTGGAGTAACCAAAATATGGAATAACCAGCGTTAACGAATTAGCGCCATAGCTTACCAGCGATGAAGCCAGGTCGTACAGCTCAAGCGTAGCCTGGTCGGTTACGGTGCCGCCAATCAAAACCACATCCCGGTTTTCTATGCCGGAGATGATACGCTGATAGCGTTCGCCATCGGTAAAATGGGTTACTTCAAGTACGCCTTTTTCAAAATCGCCGCAGGCCAGCACTTTTTCGGCCAGGTATTCGTAGTCTTTTATGGCAAATAATAGCTTTTTCATGTTATTTTAGTTGGCACTTACATTGGCCCTTACCTGTTCAAAACTAACGGGAGCGATAAGATCGCCATTTTCAAATACGGTATGCAATTCATCAGTCAACTCCAAATGCTCCCGCTGGTTTACGGTTTTAAAGGTGCCGTTAATTTTAACAAGTTTTAAACGTCCGCCTTTGCTCTTTTTAAAGCTTGCAGTGATATTACCTTGCGCATCCATTTCAGTCGGACTCTTCTCTACAGCTACTTCCTTTCCGTCGATAACGGCGCTGCTGCATTTTAAGGCAAATTTTTGCGTATCGCGATCAACCTTTTGGAGCAATGCACCGCCCATGCCCAGCACCAGGTTCTCGGCGCTGATACCGTTATCTTTCAATGCCTTGTAGATGTTTTTTATCTCAGCATAATTTACCCCGTCGCCTTGGATCACCCGTACCTGCGGCGGTAATACTTTATAACCTTTCGCATTTACGGTACAACCAAACTTGTCGAACAGTATTTCAAATATTTTAAGCAGGGTCATAATCGGGTCGCCGCTATCTGGGCGGATAACGAGCGTGCCTTTCCGGTTTAATATTTCGTCGCGGAGTTCGGTACCCCAGTATTCCTCACAGGCTTTAAATATATTAAAGCTGTCGGATACGCAGGCAATGGTGCCGGTTGGGAATGTTCTTATTACGTGTTTAAATATCTCCAGCTCACCATCGCGTCCTAATAAAGTGCAAATGCTGTGTTCCGTTGCCGGGATGCTAAGTCCGTAAACTTTTGTGGCGTTATAATAATTAATGGCCATTCCGCTGCCCGCTAAATTATCGCTGCCGCTAAAGTTCAACAGATGTGCCGCGCCGCCTATTTTCGCGCTTTCCACGCTGCTTACACCACGAAAGCCAAAGTCATTCAGTACAAAATCGATCCCTGCTTCGACGCCTTCGGTTGCGGTTTCTGTATAGTATTGGCTAATTACTTTTTTTATTTGATTGCTCAAGGTGGCCACAGTGCAGGGGTACCATACCTGCATCAACAGGGTTTCTAAAAAATTGGTAAGCCAGTAGCATTCTGGATCGGTGTTTTCTATGGTCATCAAAACATTTCCTGTAGGTACGGCAGTGCCCTCGGCAACAGCTTTTATTTTAACAGGTAACCGGCCGTTATACTTATCCAGGATATATTGAAATTTAGATTTGTCGAACACGTCATCCCGCCCGAATACCTGTTGTAAAAAGCCGTCGGCTTCATCAAGGTCCTGTTGGGTAAATGCGGGTCCTTCCAGGTACTCTTTCAAAAAATATTGAAGGCCGAAAAAGATGGTTTCATCAAACATGCCGCCGCGGCTTTCCAGGTAACTGTAAATTTGGGTAGTGCCAGGATAGTAAAATTTGTGATGGGCATATTTATAGGCATCGGCCAAAAGAATTAAATTTTCGCGTTTCATGATATTAGTTGTTTAGGTATTTTGTGATCATAAAGTTGAACATCTCCACATGCTCGTCGCTAATGGTTTCATTAACGATCATCTGCGGAAGATCGGCCAGCTTAAACCAGTCGAGATCGATAATGTCATCCTGCGCGGCCGGCGAGCCGCTTATATAATCGCAACTGAATAATAGGGTGATGATCTTATCAGCTTCGTTTCTGTAGCGCCAGTCGTTTATTTTATGGGAGGTTTCATAGTTCATTTGACCTGTTTCCATTTCGCCGCATTCTTCCGTCAACTCGCGTTTAGCAGCAGCTTCATAGCTTTCATCTTCCGGGTCGGCAAAACCGCCTATGAACCGCCATTTATTGTTGGATGCTTTTTTACCCAGCAGTATTTCTGTTTTATTGTTTCTGAATACCGCGATATCTACCGTTGGGTAAACTTTGGTGTATTGATTATAGTAGGCGTATAAAATGCCAGCGCGGAAATCATTTGAATCAAACACTTTATCGGCATATTGTTTTCTGAGTTCCGTTGCATTATAGTCGCCATGCTCGGGCAGCTCTATGGTCTCAAATCTTCCTGAATAGTAGGGTATAAAACTATCCCGGCTGCCATAAAGGCAAAATTGTTCATTAGGGAATACCCCCTTCAGTAAAGTATCCAGGTTCTCGGACCAAACTTTATCGCTTGGGTTATCGCTTATTGGCAGAATGATGATCTCCGGATAGTCCTTTTTGATCATTTTTTCGCGGGTGTAATAATCATAAGGATTTTTGCGGCTACCCACTATCGGGCTAACTCCTAAAATGATGATTAGCTTGCCGTGGCTTTCCTTTACCTGGCTGATCAATTGCTTATGACCCTCGTGCAGGTAAGGAGTTTGGAAGCGCGCTATAATAACTGCTGTTTTCATTGTTAATTTGCGTTTATTATACGCAAATATAAATATGTGTTTTGAATACGCAAATTATATTTGATTTATTTTTTTAAAAGGCAAAAATTATATTTCGAAATTGATGCCGTCCATCTTTAATTGAAAATACTTTTCTTCATTGAACCGGAACAAATTACCCGGCCGCCCGGCCCCTTCCAGGGCTTGTTTTTCTTTGGTTTCCTCTATAAAACCGAATTTTGCTACTTTCTTTTTAAAGTTTCTTCGGTCAATCGGGCGGTCCAGCACGGCCATATACAATTTTTCAAGTTCTGAAAAAGGAAATTTTTCTTCCAGCAGTTCAAAGCCCACCGGCTGATAAAGCATCTTGTTTTTTAAGCGCTCATGGGCCGCAGCCAGGATATCATTATGATCGAAAGCCAGTTCCGGGAGTTTTTTTACATTAAACCAGGCTACATCGCCGGCATCGGTATCGGCATGCAATTCAAAAGCATCTGGTTTAACTAATCCATAATAAGTTATAGATATTACGCGGTTACGCGGGTCGCGACCGGGTTTGCCAAAGCTGTATAGCTGCTCTAAATAATTGATGTTGACGCCGGTTTCTTCTTTCAGTTCCCGCTGAATAGCGTCCTCCAATGTCTCATCATTACCAACCAGGCCACCGGGCAAGGCCCAGCTATCTTTAAAAGGTTTGATATTTCGCTTTATGAGTAGTACCGATAATCCTTCTTTTGAGGTGTATCCAAATACTACGGCATCAACGGCTACTTTTATATTTTGCAGGAGTGGCATGTTGCAAAGTTATCAATTAGCGCAAAGCAGGCAAATGCTCAACAATTTTAAAGACAGAGACTCCAAAACGCAAAAAGACCAAAAATAAAAAGGAGCTACACTTGCGATGTAACTCCTTTATTTTTATTGCGAAATAGACTAGATTCGATTAAGTGGGTTTTCTGAAAATCCTTTGTAATAGCTTTGATCGAGCTCACTCCTGATGATATAACGTAATAGGCCATAAAGAAAAAAGGCTTCATCCCACGGACATGGGGACGAAACCTTTTAGCGGAATGGACGGGATTCGAACCCGCGACCCCGTGCGTGACAGGCACGTATTCTAACCAGCTGAACTACCACTCCGGTTGTTAGAAGTACTCCTTCTAACGGGTTGCAAATATACGCAGCATTTTCTATTACACAAGATGTTTTCGAAAAAAACCTGTGGGGTGTGATTTAAAGGATAAAACAGAATTTTAAACTCCTGTTCAGGTAACAACAAACGTTTCTTTTCGATAATAATAGTTTATCCATTCTATCGCCAAAAGGTTAGGGACCCAGCTTAAAAACGAAATAATGATATAGTTATTCGCAAACCCAACACCATGACCCAAAACGCTGAAAAGGAATATATAAAAACGAAGTGTTACTGCTGCAAATGCGAGGGCATAACTCCTGCGCATCATTTTGATGTGATCATCAATTCGCCTGTTTTTTATCAATATCCAGGCTGCCAGGGTAAATATAATCCATAAGGTGTTTTGCAGCAGGAAAGAAATGAACACCCATTTACCCCGGTTAATAAATAGCGTCATAACATAAGCACCGGGAGCTGCAAAAAATAGCACGCCAAATACGTAAAGTTTCCCTAGTGCCTTGTGTAAGGGCCGGTTATTGTACACTTTTTTAGAGAATTGAAAAAAACCAACGAACAATATGATGCTGCTCCCGATAATATGGCAGTAAAAAGCCGGCAAATACCAGCCGGTTTTAACGGCGGCCTGCTTAATTTCTAAAAAAGCGCTATGATGTTTAAAATCCCAATATTGTAAAAAGGTGCCGCCGCATAATATCAAAATCCAGAAAAAGGCAAAATACCACAGTAGCCGGACTACGATGCTCATTTGGCTGCAAGTGTGTTAGGTTTAGTTTTTCCTTCCTTTAGTTTCTGATTGATCCAGTTGATGTTGTATTTATCTATAACAGTTAGGGAATCATCGACAGTGGTATTATTTGACTTTTGTTTATTTAAATGATCGGAATATGAAGGCATACCCTCGAATACTTCTTCCCATCTTTTATCTTTAAACTGATACGCGTAGTCAGCATAAATTTCATTTTTCATGTACCGAAGCATTTCAGGTGTGATGTGGTCAAGCTTGGTATTTTTTCTCTTATCATAACCCCCGCTTCCAATAGTCATATTATAGCAGCCACTTAAATAGGAATCATCCATTTTAACATATTTTGTAAAGCCGAAATTTCTGGAATCAGGTAGTTCAACCAGTCTATTGTTTTTTAAGGCTAAATAGTGGTAATGGGCGCCGCCGGTAATTGATTTAGTAGTGTCGTAAAGGTCAAACCAAAGTACTGCACCTGCCTTTACCTCAAACAAAGAATCATTAATTACTTTGATACTGTTTACATCACATGTTGCTTCCAAAAGTCCTGCCCCTCCCTCCGGGGTATAATCCGTCGCAATATCCTGCGTAAACATCCGATTCCTTTTCTTGTCAACAATTATTATATTTTTTTTATCGTAAAAGCCACTTCTGCCTCCCAAAAAATAATCCTGTATGGTATAAAAAGTTGCTTCAAGCCAGTTTTCGGGTTTTTCACTTTTACCTGCATAACCTACCTTATAATTTTGGTGAAGTCCATCCTGTTCGTCATCATTGCTAACCTTTCTGAGGGGATTATTGAAATCCACCTCTTTTTCAATAATGTTCATTTCAGCCAGGTAGGATGGCGATACATAGATTGCGCCGTTCATGGTGACCGAGTTATATTCGGTAATTACCGAAAGTGCCTTTGAGTAAAGATCATAGGAACTATTAAGATTTTTAACTCTTGAAAGAAAGTCACTGATTTTTAGATCGACCTTTTCGGAAATCCCCATATCGTTCTTTAGATAGAAATAGTCATCGCCGTTTTTCAACACGGCTAAATTAACATCGTCATCTATCGGATATATTTCGTCATAGCCTACAGGAATAATTATTTTTCCGTTAAGGTCATAAAACCCTTTTTTGTTACCCTTTTCAACTTCAACAAGATTGGGAAAGGTGCCGCTTATGTTATGTATCAGATCGTATTCAGGTGGAATAATCTCCTTTAAATCCGGGTTGACCAATCCCATTTTATACGGTTCAATAACCGAATCCTTATCACGGTTAATGTCTTTATCCATATTCCATTTACCTTTCACTACATAAAAAAACGTCTTATTGTTAACATGAGCAAACCAAACTATGCTATCGTATTTTGTTTTTAGGCTTTCGGCTGTTTTAAATGCAGCCATCGTGATAGGGCTAAAAACTACCTGGGTTGATACCGTTTTCTCTACTACAAAATCTTGGTAAGCTAAATAATCAGTTAGAAACTGTTTTGTATCTGCATGTACGATTTTGAATTGATGCGAAGCAATCTTCTTGATTTTGAATACAAGTGCAGAGCGGTCTGTGGAAAGGTTGTCGTGACTGAAATTTACCGGAATACTTACTTCGGTAAATTCATCGTTAACAATTTTTACATTATCAGCTTCAATATCAAGGTTTAAATTAAAAATAGGTTTCTCTTTACCATTGATGTTTTTTTTGCCTTCCAACAAATTTACCAGTCGCTTTAGCATAATTGGTTTTTCGTTTATAGCAAAACAGGCAAGCAATGAATCGGTACTGCCTGTCTTTACATACCTGTTAAAGTTGTTTAAAAATTGATTGATTTCTGCGGTTTCGGACTTGGCAGAATGCCTGCAGTTTGTAAAAAGAAACACATTTACAAATAAGAATATACTTGCTATGCTGATAAAGATAGGTTTGGTTTTCATGATACCAATATATGTTGTTTTAAATTAACAAAAAATATTGGTGTTAAACAAGCTTACTGGTTCGGCAGTAGTACTGGATGATGACTGCAAATTTGACAGGGGATGTAGTTAATGAATATTTCGGGAATGAGTTCTATGAAAACGATGAGTTTCAAAATTTCATCTATTTTTCATAAATCTCGTTTTACAACGAAATAAATTTGCTTTTTTCGTCTAAAAACCTTTAATTTATAGTCCAGATTAAACGAACCGGGTCGCTTGTTTATATTGATTGATATAATCTGTTTTCCGGGGAGGGGTGATAATTTTAATTGTATTTTTTTTGGAAAAGCCGTTCGCCATTCGCGGACGGCTTTTCTGTTTTAGTGGGCGTCTACCGGCATTTTGGCCGCTTTTTTAAACGGTTGCAAGTACAGCAACGGTATGGAGAAAAGCATCACCAATCCGGATATCCAGTAAGCATCGTCATAAGTTAATAACAGCGACTGCTTTATTACCGCGCCTTCAATTGCCATATAAGCCATGTGCGTTGCATCTATGACCGATTTCCCCTTTGCAATAAAGCCCTGCTCTAAAAAGTTGAGCCGTTGAATAAACGCATTATTGTATGGATTTACATTTGATATCAGGTCACTACGGTGGATGTTTGACCGGATATGAATAATTGTGGTAAGCACCGCTATACCAAATGACCCTCCCAACTGACGCATCATATTATTTAAACCAGTTCCCTGGCCTAATTCCGGACCCTTTAAATCAGCTATTGCCAGCGTAGTAAGCGGAACAAACAGCAGGGCCATACCTACACCTCTTATTAAAAGCGGCACCAATACATCCTTTTGCCCCGTCGCAAGTGTTGAATTGCTCAGCATCGTGGTAAACACAAAGAATAAAAACATACCCCCAGTGGCCATAAATTGTGCCGGTATGCCCCTGTTAAGCATCTTCCCGATAAATGGCATCATTACGATGGTACAAAGTCCCCCGGGGAACAGCAGCTCGCCTGTTTGTTGCGCCGTAAAGCCAAGCAAATTCTGGCAAAAGACAGGGAACACAAACACGGAACCATACAACCCAAAGCCAAGCACGAAGGAAGTAAACATACCAACCGCGAAACTTCGATGTCGCATGATGCCAAAATTTACGATTGGGTGTTCGATGCTCAATTCGCGCCAGATAAACAGGATAACCCCTAATACGGCGGTGATAGTAAGTACCAGGATATAAGGTTTGGCAAACCAATCTTCCGATTCGCCTTTTTCCAATATCGTTTGCAAGCTGCCTACTGCTACCGCAAGCAAGCCAATACCCCACCAGTCTATTGGTTTTCCCTTTGCTTCTTTCGGTGTTTCCCGCACAAACGTGTAGGCACAAAAAGCGGCAATGGCGCCCACAGGAATGTTTACATAAAAGATCCATCTCCACGAGGAGTGGTCAGTAATATATCCGCCGATGGTTGGCCCTACTGTTGGCCCCACTACGGCGCCCAATCCAAATAACGCAGTGGCTGTACCTATCTGCTCGCGCGGCCAGGTTTCAACCAATATAGCCTGCGAAGTTGAAATTAAACCACCGCCTGCAAGGCCCTGTAAAATCCTGAAGATAACCAGCTCGTCCAGCCCATGGGAATTACCGCATAAAAACGACGCGATGGTAAATACAATTATCGAGGTTATAAAGTATTGCTTGCGGCCAAACCGGCTTCCCAGCCAGCCGGACATCGGCAATATAATTACGTTTGCTACGGCGTAACCTGTAACAACCCACGCCACATCTTCAAGGGTGGCGCCCAGGTTTCCCTGTATAACAGGTAATGACACATTTACTATCGTGGTATCTATCAGCTCCAATAACGAAGCGATGATAACAGTGATGGTAATGATCCATTTTCTAAAGCCAGTTTCAGCCATTATATTTTATTGATGTATTATTAGTATTTGATTAAGTCTCCGTTGGACGAGTTCTTCCCCATTCACCACCCGACTTATTGTTTGATTATTACAGAAACGCTCACGCTCATTCCCGGGCTCAGTTTAGCCAGGTCTTCTTTACTGCCGTTAATTTTTATCTTAACAGGTATGCGCTGCACAACCTTCACAAAGTTTCCGGTAGCGTTATCTGGCGGAAGTAACGAGAATTTGGCGCCGGTTGCAGGTGCAAAATTGTACACGGTTCCCTCTAGTTTTAAATCGGGGTAGGCGTCAACATCAATATTCACTTTTTGTCCGTTATGTATTTTATCCAGCTGCGTTTCTTTGAAATTAGCCGTGATGTATAAGCTGTTGTCGTTGACAATGGAGAACAATGTCTGCCCTGCCTGCACCAGCTGACCTATCTGAACATTCTTTTTTGATGCGATGCCGCTCGAAGGCGATTTAACGATGGTGTATGATAACTGCAATCTTGCATAATCAACATCAACCTGTTTCTGTGTTACACCGGTGTGGGTAACATGCAGCTCGTTTTTGGTGGCGCCAACCTGTTCCTGCGCAGCCTTGTATTGATCCTGTGCAGCGCGGTAGTTAGCCTGTGCAACTTCAAGGTCGGCTTTAGCCTGGTCAAACTGTTGCTGCGTAATTGAGCCGTCTTTAACAAGATTAGCGTAACGCTGGTAATCTTTATTGGTTTTTTCGAGCCTTGCTGCAGCAGATTCAACCTGGGCTTTTGCTACTGAAGAGTTAGCAGCGTTTGTGTAGATTTGCGATTCGCCGACATTTATATTTGCACTTGCGCCAACCTGTGCAGCCAATGCCTGTTCAAGTTTTACCTTATAATCGCGGTCGTCAATCTTAACCAGTACCTGGTCTTTGTTTACATGTAAGTTTTCTTCAAAGTAAATACTGTCAACATATCCGCCTACGCGGGCAACAACCGGGCTAATGTCTCCATCAACCTGTGCGTCATCTGTATCTACGTGTTTTCCATAGTATATATATTCTTTAATACCGAAAATGATACCTCCTAAAAGTATTACTCCCAATATGATAGGAACAACTTTATTAGGTTTCTTTTTAGTTTCTTCTGCTTGTGTTTCGTGTGCCTTTGCCATTTTATGTGTTGTTAGGGTTTTGTTATTTGTTAAGTTTTCCGGTTGATTTTAGTAACGTATAGTAAGCCAGTCCGGCATCGGCTTTTGCTAATTCAAGATTAATCTGCGCCTGGTATAGTAAAGTCTCAGCATCCGCGCGGTCTGTAGCCGACGCAATGTTGCTTTGATATTTTGAATCGAGTATCTTATTATTTTCACCGGCCTGCTCTATGGAAGTTTGTAATAATTTTATCTTATCAACCGCCATCATATAGTTTTGATAATCCTCGTTAACTTCTCTTTTAACATTATTGATAGTAATTGCTTTGTTGAGAGTTACTTCTTCACGCTCAATTTTGGCTTCTGTAACTTTGTTTTTATTTGTCCAAAGTGACGAAAAGTTCCATCCAAAAGTTAAACCTACTGTTACGGGTGTTATGTATGAACCGCTTCTCGGCAGCGGATCTGCATTAACATCAACATAATATAAACCTGCTGATGCCGCAAGCGTAGGTGTCGTATTAGCTTTAATCGTGTTGATATTGGTTTCCGCAACTTTTGTCCGCAGATCAAGTTGTTTGAGTTCAGCACGTTCGGTTAACGCCGTATCTAAATAATTTTGCAACGGATCAATTTGCCTGTCGCCCTCATTTACGTTACTGGTTGTAAGCTGTGTAGTTTCGGGCAAACCCAATAAAATATCAAGATTATAATTTACAATCTTACGGTTGGTCTCCAGGTCAATGCCGTTCAACTCGATGTTAGCGCGCTGAAGCTGGAACCTAAGCACATCGTTTTTAGTAACTATGCCCTGGTCAAAAAACCGTTGCGCTTGTTTTATTTGCTGATCAATAGTCGCCAGGTTTTGGTCAACCACTTTTTTGCTTTGTAAAACCTTGTATAAATTATAGTACGCTGTAATTATATCGTAAGTAATTTCATCCTTACTATTAACTACGTCCAAACGGGCGACCTGTGTTAGCAGTTCCGTTGATTGTTGTGCGTATTTTAACCTGTTGCCGCCAAATATTACTTCGTTTAAGGATGCAATCCCTAAATAAGCATCGGCGCTTTTCGGCAAATTAAAACTCGAAGGCCCAAATTCAAGCCGGTTTGCCGGTATCTCGGCGCGGTTATATCCAAAACTTACTTTTCCCGTTGGCAATACGTTGTCTTTTGCCTGGTTATATTGTGAAACCGCCTGCTCCACTTTTGCATTCGAAAGTTTTACCACATTGCTGTTGTCAACTCCCAATTTAATGGCTTCCTCAAGCGTAATTGTCCTGTTTTGCGCAGTGGCCGATTTGCCAAATAGCAGTACAAGCGCTATTACCGGGACAAAAAATTTAAAATGTTTTACCACTGTTTTAAAGATGTTTAGGTTGATGGTTTTATTTTGTGTCGTCATTGTCGTTCATTAAGTAAGATTTTAAAAGTCTTTTCATGTAGGTTTTTATCCTGGGCTTTAGTTTTTCCTCTAAAAACTTTTCGTCGCGAATATCATGCCCCAGCAATAAAGAAGATATATGCGGAGTGTTAATTATATAATTTTTTGTCCCGAAAATGGTGGCGATAATCAATTGTGTATCTGAATCCTTGCGGAAACTGCCATTCTTTATACCTTCATCCAGGATCTTTTTAATTTCGATAACATTAACCATCAATATTTCGGTGATCTTATCAGTAAGATCCCAGCGTTTATTCATCGATATTTCGCGGTTAATCAATTTTTGAAAACAGTTGTTAACAATAATCCGTTCCACATAGTTATCAATACACTTTGCCAGTTTGTCCCATGATGACATACTTTCGTCGTTACCGATGTTTTGAAGCAATGTTTGAAAGGATGATATTTTGCGTTCAAAAACCGCCAGGAACAAACCTTCCTTAGATCCAAAATAATAATTAAGCATAGCCATGTTTACACCTGCTTCACCGGATATCATCCTGGTGGAGGAACCATCAAATCCATTGTCCGAAAACACACGTTCGGCTACATCAAGGATGTGGTCTTTCTTATCTATCTTATCTTTATCCATCGTTTTTCTTGCACAAAATTAATCAAACGATTGATTGAAATAGTCATCTTTTTGTAACAAAATGGTAAATAGCTGGTAATCAGAATGAAAAAATCAATCAATTGATTAACAAGGGAAGCGGAGAGATTGTTTTTGTGTTAATTTGCTTTAATAATCAATAAACATAACCGTCTCCCGTTCATATAGTTTAAATATCTTTGAAATATTGTACTCAAAAAAATGAATGGATTTATTATCAGAACTGCGGATAAACAAATTATCCGTTTCAATTATTACCATGAAGACGCCCCGGTAACCACCCTGGCATTTGCTGCATTGCTTCCTTTTAAACGAGTTTTTCGCCATGCGAGGGTATCCGGCCAGGAAATCTGGATAGATAATGCCCCAGTGCTTGACATCATCCAGGAAAACGCATCCGTATTTACGGAGCCCGGCGAAGTAGTATACGGACCCTTGAAACCCGCCCGGGTAAAAACCTCCAATTGTATGGGGATCTACTATGGAGAAGGCAAAGGGCTTGATTGTTGCAATATTTTTGCAAAAGTTTTTGATGAGGATATAGCTTTGCTTAAGCAGTTAGGTGAAAGTATCTGGAAAAACGGAACGCAGGAAATTTGGTTTGAGGACATATAGGCCCACCTCCAGAGGAGTCCTATGGGCCTGCCCTCTCCAAAGGAGAGGGTTTAAGTAAGACAAATGGTCTTTATAAAATTCCACAATTCGCATTCATAATCCGACATCGGACATCCGAATTCCGAAATCACAATATTATTGATACACATCAATGAAGCTATTTATCTTTCAATATATTTGTTTCATATGAACCGCATCAAACTCATCGCCGCGTTTTTATTTGTTACACATGTTGCTTTTTCGCAAACGTCCCCGCCCGCCGATCTGGTAACAATTGAGCAAAACTTTAAAAAATTAGAGGTACTTGGAAGCGTGCTTTATGTGGCCGCACACCCCGACGATGAAAATACACGCCTGCTGGCCTACCTGGCGCAGGAAAAACATTACCGCACCGGTTACCTGTCAATGACCCGTGGCGATGGCGGTCAGAATTTATTAGGAAATGAACAAAGCGAACTTTTAGGACTAATACGTACACAGGAGTTACTTGCCGCCAGGAAAGTGGATGGCGCCGAGCAGTTTTTTACCCGGGCAAATGACTTTGGTTTTTCAAAAGGACCTGGCGAAACACTAAAAATATGGGATAAAGAAAAAGTTTTAGGTGACGTGGTTTGGGTTATCCGGAAATTCAGGCCGGATGTGATTATTTGTAGGTTCCCTACAACCGGCGAAGGGGGGCATGGGCACCATACCGCATCGGCTATATTGGCGCAGGAGGCTTTTGCGGCCGCAGCCGACCCAACCCGTTTCCCGGAGCAATTGAAATACGTGCAACCGTGGCAGGCTAAACGTTTGTTATGGAATACTTTTAATTTCGGCGGCGCGAATACAACCGCACCCGACCAGTTTAAAATAGATGTTGGTGTTTATAACCCAATCATCGGTAAAGGCTACGGCGAGATGGCTGCCGAAAGTCGCTCCAACCACAAAACGCAGGGTTTCGGCTCGGCCAGGCAACGTGGCGAAGCATTTGAGTATTTTAAAACTATTTTGGGCGACGCCCCGCAGAGCGATCTCATGGATGGTGTTAATACCACCTGGAGTAGGGTAAAAGGTGGTGATGCTATTGGATCGGAGGTTGAAAAGATCCGCAAGGATTTTAATGTGGATCATCCCGAGAAATCGGTAAAAGCAATAGTTGACTTATCTGATAAGCTTGAGAAAATACCCGTTTCCTATTGGCGGGATCAAAAACGCAGTGAACTAAAGAATATACTTGCAGCCTGCGCCGGATTGTGGTTTGAAGCTTACACTAATGAACAGGCTTATGCACTAGGTGATGAGATGAACATTCGTTCGCAGATAATAAGCCGTTATGGGCTCAATATCTCTTTACATGGGCTAACAGTACTACAGCATAGGGACAATGCCGGTATCACTTCAGATTTCATAGAGCCTATAGCCCACTACGAATTGCCATTGACGGACAAGGACAAAGTTTTCCCGGCAAATCAACTCCAAACCTTTGTCAATGATTGCGTAACCGGGGGCATATCGCAGCCCTATTGGCTGGAATCGCCACATGCTATTGGCACCTATGATATTAATAATGATGGGAACGCCGGCAGCCCTGAAAATCCTGCCGCACCAATGGTAGAGTTTAATTTTTTGATTGAAGGCAGGGCTTTCAGTTTTGAGAGAAAACTTGTGTACAAATACGTAGATCCCGCCAAAGGCGAAATTTATCAACCGGTTGAAATAACGCCGCCGGTTACGGCTAACATTACCAATAAGGATTATATTTTTGATTCCCGTCAACCTCAGCAAGTACAGATCAAGTTAAAAAGCTTTACCAAAAGCAACGGCAGTATCAGCATAAAACCTATAGACGGTTGGAAAATCGAACCTGATAAAATTGATTTTACGGGCAAAAATAAAGGTGATGAGTGGAGTGTAAATTTCAGCATCAGTCCCACAGACGCCCAATCAAAAACAACTGTTTTAGAAGCCGCTGTCGATGTAAATGGCAACTCATATTCAATGGGAATACAGCATATACAATACGAGCACATTCCGGTTATAACGCTATTCCCGCCATCGCAGGCAAAACTGATAAATCTGAATTTAAAAATAGCAGGCAAAAAGATCGGTTATATAAATGGCGCCGGCGATTTTGTAGCTGAGTCGTTACGCCAGGTGGGATACGACGTTCATGAGCTGACAGAGGACGAGATAATGAAGGATGATCTGTCAGGATATGATGCGATAGTTACCGGCGTAAGGGCTTATAACGTAAATCCCCGGCTTGCTGTGGAACAACCAAAATTGCTGGACTATGTTAAAAACGGGGGCAACCTGGTAATTCAATACAATAACAACAATGGGTTAGCCACAAAGCAGATCGGTCCATATCCCTTCAACGTTGTAAACAAAAGAGTTACAGACGAAGACGCAAAGATCACGGTTTTAGATCCCCAAAACCCGGTGTTAAATTATCCAAACGTAATTACCCAGGATGATTTTACGGGCTGGATTCAGGAGCGCGGCTTGTATTTTGTAGGGGATATCGACCCCAGCTACAAAGCGCCATTGCAAATGAACGACCCGGGTGAGACGCCCAATAATGGCGCGCTGATAGTCGGCAATTATGGTTCAGGACGTTTTGTTTATACTTCCCTGGCATTTTTCAGGCAATTGCCTGCAGGCGTACCCGGAGCGTATCGCTTGTTTGTGAATTTATTGAGTAAACCTAAAAATCAGTTGCCGTAGAACAAAAAGAAGGTGAAGGGTAAAAGGTGACCGGCGAAAAGGTAAGAGAGTCTGGATGAAAGTATTCACGGAAAGCAAAAGACTATTTTGGCTGAAGCCAAACCTGTAAATCAAACCAAACCCGCGCTAGAGCAACGGGGCAATTGTTTAATAAAGTTTGTGATTGAACTGTGAAAAGCTCATAACAGCATAAAAACAGCTTTAATTGAATAAAATAAATTAAAAAAATTAAATTTGCCGCATATAAAACTACACCATGACACATCACCACCAAAACGACAAAGTAAACGACAATAATATCTATTACCTGGTAGGAATACTTGGAGGCGCTTTTATAGGATTGATCCTTGAAAGCGGGTTTATATGGATACCTATTTTGGCTATTGTTGGCTGGTTATTTACTGCGTTTTTCATTTCTGTTTTTGTTAGAGGTCATGGCGACGTCTGATCCTGAGCTCCCGTCATTTATACGCAGCTGGAACCAGTTCTACGGAATTGTTATCGGCTGGCTGGTTCTATTAATTTTTGTGTTCTGGCTCATTACCATAATGTTTGAATGAGCTTAATCGACTGGATCGTACTTGGCGCCACGCTGCTGATCATAGTTCTGTATGGTGTTTGGAAAAGCGGCACTAACAAAAATATCGATCAGTATCTTATGGGCGGCCGTTCCCTGCCCTGGTATCATGTGGGCCTTTCGGTGATGGCCACGCAAGCCAGTGCTATCACCTTTTTATCTGCGCCCGGCCAGGCTTACTCCGATGGAATGCGCTTTGTTCAGTTTTACTTTGGCCTGCCGCTGGCCATGATCGTGCTCTGTGTTACTTTTGTACCCATCTTTCACAAACTTAAAGTATATACCGCCTATGAATTTCTCGAACAGCGGTTTGACCTGAAAACAAGAGCGCTCACCTCATTTTTATTTCTCGTGCAGCGCGGACTTTCAACGGGTATTACTATTTATGCGCCATCGATCATTTTATCAACCATCCTTCAAATTAATACGGTTTATACCACTTTATTTATCGGCGGCCTGGTAATATTTTATACAGTTTACGGCGGCACAAAAGCAGTATCCTACACACAACTGCTTCAAATGAGCATTATTTTCCTGGGTATGTTTTTGGCCGGGGTAGTTGTGGTAAGTTTACTTCCGAATGGAGTGGGCTTTACACACGCACTTAAGCTGGCCGGTAAACTGGGCCGGATGAATGTTATCGATTGGAAGTTCGACCCCAGCAACCGTTATAATATCTGGAGCGGGGTAATCGGCGGCTTTTTTTTACAACTCTCTTATTTTGGAACCGACCAAAGCCAGGTTGGCAGGTATTTAACTGGCAGTTCCATTGGGCAAAGCAGGATGGGTCTTATCATGAATGGGCTTGTTAAAATACCCATGCAATTTTTGATTTTGCTAATCGGTGTACTGGTTTTTGCCTTTTACCAGTTCAACCGGCCGCCAATGTTTTTTAACCGGTACGAGGTTCAGCAAGTAAAGCAAAGTAGTTACGCGGGCCAGTATAATAAACTCGAAGGCCAGTATACAGCGGTATTTGAGCAGCGTAAAAATAAGGCTGATGATTTGATAAAAGCTTTTGACAGTAAGGATGAAGCACAAATTAGCAAGGCACAGGAGGCTTTAAAAATTGCCGATAAACAATCGACGGCTATACGCCAGGCAGGTATCGGTGTCATGAAAAAGAATAATAGCAAGGCAAATGAAGACGACACCAATTACGTGTTTCTTAATTTTGTTACGCATTATTTACCCCGGGGATTAATTGGTTTGCTGATCGCAATTATTTTCCTGGCTTCCATGGGGTCAACTGCCAGTGCTTTAAATTCATTGGCTTCTACAAGTGTTGTTGATATTTATAAGCGCATTGTCAACCCGGGCGCGTCAGATAAAAATTATTTGATTGCATCCAGGCTGGCAACTGTATTTTGGGGAATAGTATGTGTCTCGATGGCTTTATACGCCAGCAGGGTGGGGAATTTACTCGAATACGTAAATAAATTAGGCTCTTACATCTACGGCACCATATTGGGTGTATTTGTAGTTGCTTTTTACCTGAAAACCATCCGCGGAACTGCGGTTTTTATTGCTGCCATTATTACAGAAGCGCTTATCTGCATCTGCGGATATTATGAAATTGTGGCATATCTATGGCTTAACGCGATCGGTTGTATTTTAGTAATAATTATATCACTGGTAGTAAATCAGTTTGCGCCAAAGCCATCTTTAAACAAAGAAGCTTCTTAAATACCTTTAAAAGTCCATTCCGCATTCAACATTCCGAAATCCGCATTTTCAATTAAATCCGAAACGGCGCAGCCCTCTTGAGCACAATTGAAAACAAACAACTGCGAAAAATCGAACATCCGAAATCCGAATTCCCGCTAGCTTCCCGCCTGATCAAGTACTGCCTGATTTAACCGCACGTATTCGTCGTCATTGGCTTCCTTCGCGAGGCTGATGCCCGCTTTCGCTGCCGCTATTGCTGCTGCTTTATCGCCCATTTTTAAACGGATACGGGCCTCCCACAATCTAAACCATGGAGCCTTTGGGTCGGTTTTTTCAGCTTCTAAAGCCCAACCCAAAGCCACATTCATATCCTTATTGTTTTCGTAATAATACTGTATCGCATTAAAATAATAAGGTTTTCTATTTCCTTTCATCAATTGGTCAATATTGGCTGTTATCTGAGCGTCATCGTCAGTTTTTAGATGGATAGCTATCCCTGTATGATCCCAAACCAGGCGTAATTCGGACGAGCTTGTGGTTTCATTGGTAAATTGAATGGTGAAGGTTTCTCTTTTCTCATCCAGGTGTTCGGGCTTTACTTTAAAACGTAAAAAATCGTCTTCCTGCTTGTAACTGTATGCACCCCATTGTTTTACCGTTTTGTTAAGAATAACCGTCCATTCGTCCTTGTCGGGAATAGTAAACAACGAATAGGAACCAGCCGGCACGCTATGCCCTTCCATGATTACGTTTTCGGAGAAAGTAATTACAGTGGCAGAATTAGCGCCCGTACGCCAAACCTGGCCATAAGGATTTATACCACCAAAGATCAAGCGCCCCTTAACACTTGGCCGTGAGTAGGTTATGGTAATCTTTCCAAGACCGAAATCCTGTATGATTGTTTGCGTTGGGCTGGCTTCGGGAATCCTGGGCGCTTGCGCGTTGGTTTTTAAACTTAGTCCTGCAACAAAGACAGCTGCCAGGCACAAACAGATACTTTTCATAATCAAATAATTTACTCTAAGTTATTAATTGTAAATTGATATTCGACAATAATATCCACCGAAACGTTTAACGGAGGGTAATAAAAATAAAAGCCCCCCACAATTACTGCGGGGGACTTTCAACCTAAACCTTATCACAATTGAACCGGTAGAGATACCGGTCCGACCATCATCTAACAATTATTATACCAAAAATTTATATGGCTTTGTTTATGCGGGATATGATGTGCCATAACTAAGCGTCTACCAGTTGAAGAATATTAATGATTGACAAACCGTTTTAGCTTTTAAATTAACAACTGTCTATTGTTGTCTTAAAAGCCGCTTTTTGCGAAAAAATGCGTCCGACAGAAATAAAGCTAATATAACATCAAAAAAGAAAAAACATTCTATCACTGGCTTTGTAAAATAATTTTTAAGATCTGGCATTTTTAAGCCCTGGGGTAAACTGAACGAAGTATCTGTTCCCGAGAATTTTGTGTTTGTTATAATGTACACTAACAAAGCAAGTATGGTAAACGCAAAGAATATTCCAATGCCCCAAATTATTCGCTTATTAATCACAGATTTAAGCGGCACTTTTGCAGCTTCGTCACGAATGGTTTCCATCACATTATAGGTAAAAGCCATAGATGGTTCCTCCAGCTCCATTGCCGAAAACTCCTTGTTAAGATTTAGCAATTCCTGGTATTTAGCCTGCCAGGCCGCATCCGAGGCGATTAGCGCGGTAATGTTTTTTTGCTCCTCCGCAGCGCAATTCCCGTCAATATAGTCCCAAAGTTTTTCTTCTATATGAGTCATATCAGTTCCTTTGTTTCATGTTTTAAATTCCGCTCCAGTTTTTCTTTTAAACGCTGGCGCGCCCTGAATAATTTTACTTTAACCGTGTTGGCCTCCATACCCAGTGCCCGGCCAATTTCTTCGAGCGATTGCTCGCCTTTGTAAAATAACGTTATAATAGTTGCATCGTCGGGTAAAAGCTGCTCAATTGCCTGGTTCAAATAAAACGATCTCGATTTGTTTTCTACATCGTTAACGTCATATCCCGACGTTTGGCTTTCTACCTGTATATAAATATCTTCATCATCAATCGAATCAGTATCCACTCTTTTTTTACGCAAAGAAGTCATGGCTGTTGTATACACAATGCTATACAGCCAGGTACTAAACTTTGATTGCTTTTGAAAAGACGATAATGAACGATACGCTTTTATAAAACAATCCTGCGCTATTTCTTCGGCATCTTCCCTTCTTTTTGCAAAGCGCATGGCTAAGGTAAACACAAACCGCTGGTGACGTTTAACCAAATCGGCATATGCCGACTGGTTTCCAGCCAATGTTTGTTCTATTAACTCTATATCTGAAAGCTTGCTTTGCATTTGTTATAGCTCTCTGACTACACGGCGCCCGTTAAGGTTACACTTTAGGTAAAGATAGTTATTTGAGTTTGCAGTTCTCAGTTTTCAGTGCGCAGCAAAAAACGATAACTAAATTTGCAAACTGCCTGCTGCCAACTGTAAACTTTTTTTTTAACTGAACTGTAACCTGCTTAAAAATCAGGTCGTCATAGCTTACAAATACACCGGAATGGTGATTAAAACATTTTTATTTACTAAACTTAAAAAAATTAAATAGTATGGATAACGTAGCAAAATTTGGAATTATGGCAGGGATTTTAATTTCAACTGCCTTTTTTGCGATGATCTTTGGCATCATTTACCTGAATAAGAGGGAAAAAATGGCGATGATTGAACGCGGAATGGACCCACGCAGATATAAACCGCAATCTGCTCCTTTTCAAAATTTAAAGTGGGGATTATTATTGATGGGTGCCGGGCTGGGGTTGTTCTTCGCCTATATACTTGACCGCACTGTATTTAGCCATTCTGAGGATGAAAACGTAGCTATTTACTTTGCATTAATAGCCATATTTGGCGGAGCAGGTTTGTTTTTATCCTATCGCATCGAAAAGAAGGAAGCGGATAAAGAGGATGATAAGAAGTTGGATTGAGTTGAGGAGGAGTCAGAGAAGTCCGAAAGAAGAGCGTTGCAACTTTCCAACATTACAACCTTTCAACAACTCTACAAATACCGCTCTTTCAAAATATTGATATGATGCAGCTCATGGCCGGCTATCATATAAGCATAAGCTCTAACAGAAACGGGGTTGCCGCTGGCGATCCCTTTTTGTTTTGATTGTTCGTCGGTTAACGACTTGAACAAATACAAACTCGACTCACGTATTGTCTTAAATTCGTTTGCAATGTCTTCCAGGGTGCGGCTGTTGAACGTAGTGTTTTCCATATAAACATCCTGGTCAAATCCCGGCAAGGTGATCGATTCCCGCGAAAAAACGAGCGCACGATAAGCAAAAACGCGTTCCGTATCGGCCATATGGCCCAAAACCTGTTTAATGGTCCATTTGCCTTCTGCATAAGCATAATCTTCCTTAGCTAAGTGTAAACCTGTAAACAATTGGTAGGTGCTGTCTTTTTGTTCACCCAATATTTCCAATATGGGTCCATCACCTACCAGGTCAACATACCGTGCTGCATAGGCTGAGTATTCATCAGGCTGCGGTCTGCTTATCATGTCTTATATTTTTTAATACAATTCTAAAAGTTGTTCCTTTCCCTACTTCCGAATCACGGACGAATACCTGGCCGTCATGGTAATTTTCAACCATACGCTTTGTTAAAGAAAGCCCTAATCCCCAGCCCCGCTTACGGGTGGTATAACCCGGCTGAAATACCGTATCAAATTTAGATCGCGGAATCCCTTTTCCTGTATCCGTAATATCAATAAACACTTGCTTCTTAATTTTATTCCCCGAAATCTCCACTTTTATTTTGCCCTTGCCTTCAATAGCGTTTACGGCATTTTTAAGCAGGTTCTCGAGCACCCAATCAAAAAGCGGCACGTTTAATCCAGCCTGCAAATAAGGGTTACCGCCCATTTCAAAGCTGATGTTTTTGCTAACCCTGATTTTAAAATAATCCACGAAATCTTTAACAACTTCAAATACTTTGTGTTCTTCCAGCTGTGGTTTTGATCCAATCTTTGAAAAACGGTCCGCAACTATTTCCAATCGTTTAACATCATTTTCCATTTCCACTATTAAAGGATCGTTTTCGGCATTAAACTTCTCTTTCATCAGCTCAATCCAGGCCATTAACGAGGAAATAGGAGTGCCCAGCTGATGGGCAGTTTCCTTCGCAAGGCCAACCCACACCTGATCCTGTTCCGACTTACGGGATGAGCTAAAGGCGGTATAAGCCATCAACAAAAATATCGCGATAACCGAAAGCTGGATGTAAGGGAAAAACTTTAACTCCCTGAGCAGATCTGAATCTTTATAATAAACCAACCAATGCGTATCCAAAACGGTTAGCTTTATGGGCTCGTGCTGCTTTTTCATATAAGCCAGTTCCGATTGAAAGTATTCCGGATCATACTTTAGCTTTTTATTGCCTTCGGCCGCAAGCTTGATGAATGTTTTAGTGGGATCTAAGGCCCTTGATAACTGGATGTCCCCGTTATCATTGGTTACGATAGCAGGTACGATTGAGCTGTCGCGCACAGCAAAAACATAATTTAGAAAATCGTTGTCATCCGATGCCAGCACCTGTTTCATACTCATGGCCCAAACCTGCGCCCGTGTGCGTTCGTTACGGGCAATATTGCGCACCAGGTATTTGGTATATAATAATGATCCGCTGGCAATAACCACAGCGAAGGTTAGTAAAATATATTTCCAGCGTCTTTTTTGTTGGTACGGGTTCATTGTTTTGAGTCCGAAAGTCGGAAAAGTCCGGAAAGTCCGAAAGTGCGTCCAAATTACGGAAAAAGTCGGAAAGTCCGAAAGTCGGAAAAGGCTGTAAGCAAAAAGCTGGGGCTTTCCGCACTCCCAAACTGTCAGATCAAAAACAGTTTTTCCCTCTTTCGGACTTTCCCGACTTTCGGTCTTTCGGACCCCCAAGTGTCAGATTAAAAACAGTTTTTCCTTCTTTCGGACTTTCCCGACTTTCGGTCTTTCGGACTGCCCCCACAAAACCTATCTTTGCCAAACTATGTCTGATAAAAAAGTTAGGGTAAGATTTGCGCCAAGTCCAACCGGCGGTTTGCATCTGGGGGGTGTTCGTACAGTATTGTTCAATTATCTTTTCGCCAAAAAATATAACGGCGATTTTGTTTTGCGGATAGAAGACACCGACCAAAGCCGTTATGTGGACGGGGCAGAAGCATATATACTAGAATGCCTAAAATGGTGCGGCCTTACGCCTGACGAAAGCCCGGTAGCAGGCGGCCCTTTTGCACCTTACCGCCAAAGCGAGCGCAAGGCTATTTACCGGGAATATGCAGAAAAACTGGTTCGGCAGGGTCATGCTTATTACGCATTTGATACACCTGAAGAATTGGATCAAAACCGCCGCGAAATTCCTAATTTTCAATACGGGCAGGCTTACCGTGACGGTTTGCGCAACTCATTATCATTAAAGCAGCATGAAGTTGATCAGTTGCTCGATGCACAAACGCCGCACGTAATACGGATTAAAATGCCCTCTGACGAACGGGTAACCTTTAACGATATGATACGCGGCCAGGTAAGCTTTGAAACCAACCAGGTAGATGATAAAGTTTTGCTAAAAGCAGATGGCATGCCGACATATCATTTAGCGGTGGTGGTAGATGATTACCTGATGAAAATTTCGCACGCTTTTCGCGGGGAAGAATGGCTGCCTTCGGCGCCGGTGCATTTGTTGTTATGGGATTACCTGGGCTGGAAAGCCGATATGCCCCACTGGGCGCATTTACCATTGATATTGAAACCCGATGGTCATGGCAAACTAAGTAAACGCGATGGCGCCCGTTTGGGGTTCCCTGTTTATGCTATGACCTGGCTCGATGCTAAAACCGGCGAGGTAACCCCCGGGTTTCGTGAGCTGGGGTTTTTACCCGAGGCATTTTTGAACCTGCTGGCTACGCTGGGGTGGAATGATGGCAGTGACCAGGAAATATTTTCGCTGGATGAACTGGTGACTAAATTTTCATTAGACCGGGTGAGCAAGGCAGGTGCAAAATTTGATTTCGAAAAAGCCAAATGGTTCAATGCGGAATGGATTAAGAAGGCGGAAGCGGGAAGTCTGAAGTCTGAAGTCAGAAAGGTGTTGGAGGGTAAGGGAATTGTGGTTGCTGACGATGATTATTTACTGAAAATTATTGAAGCGGTTAAGGATCGTTGTGTTTTATTAACTGATTTTTACCAGCAAGCAGCTTACTTCTTTGAATTGCCTGCAGCATATGACCTCAACGCCGTGAAACCCAAATGGACTGACGCTAAAACCGCTTTTTTCAATTCTTTTGTTGAGAGATTGAATGCCATCGGGTCATTCGAGGTGGCTGAGTTGGAATCGGCATTTAAAGCTTTGGCAGAAGAAAAAGAAATTAAAGCCGGTGAACTAATGCTGCCGTTCCGCATTATGCTGGTAGGTGGCAAGTTTGGCCCGCACGTGTTTGATATCGCCGCTTTGCTGGGTAAGAAGGAGACAGTTAACCGCATTCAAAAAGCATTGATTGCTTTCGAAAGTTAATAACCGCCTGCTTAAAACGCTTTATCAGGACGCCTGATTCTTTAAAGCTTCCGTTATCTTATTCACGGTAGCTTCCAGTTTTTCGGGTGAAAGCTTCAATTTCGGCAGCGAAAAATTTATATCGTCCATATCATTTAACGGTATTAAATGAATGTGCGCGTGCGGCACTTCGAGCCCGATAACAGCAACACCGATTCTTAAACACGGTATCGCTTTTTTTAAAGCTGTTGCCACTATTTTGGCGAAGATCTGCAAACCGGTATAGGTTTCATCATCCAGGTCAAACAAGTAATCAACTTCTTTTTTAGGGATCACCAGCACATGGCCTTCGGCAAGCGGGTTAATATCCAGAAAAGCCAAAAAATCATTGCTTTCGGCCACTTTATAAGCTGGTATTTCGCCCGCTACTATTTTTGAAAAAATGGTCATTGTTTAGTTGATTAGGTGAATAGTTGATTGAGTTGATTAAGTTGGATTGAGTTGATTAGGTTAAATGGTTGACTAAGTTATCGCCTTCATAACCAATCGCTTAATCAACTCAATCAACTACTTAACTACCTTGTTATCTCCAATATCTCAAATTCCATTTTACCGGCGGGTACAGTTATCTCGGTTATTTCCCCTACCTTTTTACCCAGCAATCCCCTGGCAATTGGCGAGCTCACAGATATTTTGCCTGCTTTAAGATCAGCTTCACTTTCGGATACAAGCTGGTAACTCATGGTAACACCATTTTTAACATTCTTTATTTTGACGATCGACAACGCAAGCACCTTCGACATGTCTAATTTCGATTCGTCCAGCAAACGGGCATTAGCCAACATTTCGCCCATTTTGGCTATTTTGGCTTCGTGCAGGCCCTGCGCTTCTTTGGCGGCATCATATTCCGCATTTTCCGAAAGATCACCTTTGTCGCGCGCTTCCGCGATCGCTTTACTAATATTAGAGCGGCCAGTAGTTTTTAATTGATGTAATTCCTGTTTTAATTTTTCTAAACCTTCTTTGGTATAATATGCTACCTCTGCCATAACGCACAAATTAATTTATTAACAATAGTTCTAATTGGTTGCCAAAAAAAACCGCCCAACTGTTTAGGAAGGACGTAATGACTTTAAAAAGAAACAAGACTATATCGGCATGCCTACATAGTCTTGTTTTTGTATTTAACGAAGATAATATATTTAAGTTTTAATATCCAAATTTTTATTTGGATCGTGCTGATTGGGTTAACCATCCATTATTTTTTATATTAGGTGAAAAATCACCGGTATGAAAAAGTTGTTCCCTGTCCTCCTGCTTGTTTATTCTATTCCCGCATTAGCACAAACCTCACTTAAAAATACAGTTAGCAAAAAAGCTGACTCGCTGGAAACACAAATTGTTGCTTGGCGCAGGGATTTCCATGAACACCCGGAACTGGGCAACCACGAGTTTCGTACGGCGGGCGTAATTGCCAAATACTTGCAGTCGCTCGGGCTGGAGGTAAAAACCGGCGTAGCAACAACGGGAGTGGTCGGCATTTTAAGGGGCGGGCATCCGGGACCGGTTATAGCGCTGCGCTCGGATATGGATGCTTTGCCCATTACCGAGCGTACCGATGTGCCGTTTAAATCGACGGTCAAGACCACTTACATGGGACAGGAAGTAGGCGTGATGCATGCATGCGGGCATGATTCCCATATGGCTATGCTGATGGCCACAGCTCAGATATTAGCTTCCATAAAAAGCGAACTGCATGGCACGGTAAAATTTATTTTCCAACCAGCAGAAGAAGGGCTTCCGCCCGGCGAAAAAGGCGGTGCAGAAGAAATGGTAAAAGAAGGCGTGCTGGAAAACCCAAAAGTAGATGTCATCTTCGGGCAGCACATACAATCGTACCAGCCGGTTGGAACCATAGCCTATCGACCCGGGGGTGATATGGCTGCTGTAAACGACTTGCAAATCATTGTAAAAGGCCGCGGGTCGCACGGTGCCTACCCATGGTCGGCTGTGGATCCGATCGTGACTTCGGCTCAAATTATCAATAACCTCCAAACAATTGTTAGCCGTAACCTGCACATCACCGACAACCCGGGCGTGGTAACCATTGGTGCGATCAATGGAGGTAACCGTGGAAACGTTATTCCCGAATCAATAACCATGTTAGGTACAGTTCGCACGTTTAGCGCAGCGGATGAAAAACTGTTTATAGAACGCATCAAACAGATAGCCACAAAAACGGCTGAAGCCAACGGTGCTGTAGCAGAAGTTAACATACCTTATAGTACCCATTACCCGGTTACTTATAATAACCCTGAACTGGTTGCCGAAATGCTTCCAACGCTTCAAACAACCGCCGGAATAGATCATATCATACTACGGCAAGCAGAAACCGGGGCGGAGGACTTTAGCTTTTATGAACAAAAGGTACCCGGTATCTTTATTCATCTTGGCGGTTTGCCCAAAGGCGCCGACCCCGCAACAGCACCAGCGCACCACACCCCTAATTTTTTTATAGATGAAAGCGGCTTCCCGTTAGGGGTAAAGGCTTTGTGTGATTTGACGCTTGATTATATGAGTGCGCATAGTAAATAGGTTTTCATAAAATCGCAGCGATGAAAGCGTGAGGTCAATGTAATTAAGTTAAGAGAACCCCATCAGGGTTCAAGGTCGGTAGAAGAAAAGGTACAAAGAAATACCGTGCCGTCAGGTACGGAACCTCGCCGATGTTACGTACCTGACGGCACGCTAAAATGTTTCAAATTATATTTTCTACCGACATTATGCACCTACGGCGCATTTTTTAAAAACAGACGTCCCTTAACCTAATTACATTGGAAGCTAGCAGGCATACTGCCATGCAAATTGTAACAAGTTTATTGTAGTTTTATCATTCAAAATTTATCTATCCGATTTACTATTATGAAAAGACGTTCATTTGTAAAAACATCTTTATTAACAACTGCGTTAGGAGCTGTAATGCCTAAAATGAGCAATGCTTCCAGACATCTTGTGGCCACTAACCTGGAATTTTATGAGCTTAGGGTTTACACGCTAAAAAATGAGCAGCAGCAAAAGCTGGTGACGGATTACTTCGAAAATGCTGCCATCCCGGCTTTAAATCGCCTCGGAATTAATAATATCGGCGTCTTCACTGAGCTAAAGCCCATCGGGCAAACCAATATATATGTGTTAATACCTTACAATTCATGGGATGATGTTTTGAACCTGCAAAATTCATTGCCTGGAGAAGCTGAATATCTCAAAAAAGCTGCTCCTTATTTAAACGCCCCGGCCACTGAGCCCGCCTATGAAAGGATAGAAAGCTCACTGCTTAGAGCTTTTAAACACATGCCGAAGGTACAGGCGCCGGCAAAAAATCCGAGGATATTTGAGCTGCGCAGGTATGAACATGCCAGTGAAAGCGCAGGCTTAAAAAAACTGGAAATGTTTAATGATGCAGGTGAAATAGATATTTTTAAACGCCTCGGATTTAACCCGGTGTTTTTTGGTGAGACACTTATTGGCGGACTTCGGCCTAACCTAACCTATATGGTGACCTTCGACGATATGGCTGCTCATGATAGTCACTGGAAATCCTTTGGCGGCGACCCCGAATGGAAAAAGCTAAGTGCCATACCCGATTATGCCGATGCAAAGCTGGTTTCGCACATTACTTCGACTTTTTTAACGCCTGCGGCCTGCTCGCAAATTTAAGTGTATCAAATTTGTTTCATTTTGGTTGGTGTGTAATTAATACACTATATTTACCACAACCAATTATAAATTTATGAGTACCAGACGTTCATTCATAAAAACTTCGGCGATGCTTTCTGCCGGACTTTTAGTGGCCCCCAAATTATTTGCTTAC
>Ga0206797_1011_pt1 | contig 60085 bp, 62 predicted proteins | sample Alteio_BWOrgCont_69_FD_152894 | JGI IMG/M metagenome (GOLD analysis project Ga0206797, IMG submission 152894) | Enriched cells from forest soil in Barre Woods Harvard Forest LTER site, Petersham, Massachusetts, United States -... | ecosystem: Environmental > Terrestrial > Soil > Temperate forest >...
TCCACGAAGGGGCTAAATACCTGGAAGAACCAATGAAGGGCAGGGGAATTTTGTTGGCTGGTGTTCCAGGCGTCTACCCGGCGGAAGTGACCATTATCGGTGCTGGTGTGGTGGGCTCCAATGCCTGTAAAATGGCTGCGGGCCTTGGGGCAAATGTTACAGTTTTGGACATTAATCTAAATCGTCTCCGGTACCTCGAAGAAATCATGCCGCCTAATATTCATACGCTTATGAGTAATTCCCATAATATCCGTGAGTCTGTGATCAAGGCGGACCTTGTCATCAGCTCTGTTTTGATCCGTGGGGCCAAAGCCCCCTGTTTGATTGACCGTAAATTGGTTTCCCAGATGAAAAAAGGGGCTGTGATCGTTGATGTGGCCATTGACCAGGGAGGGTCTATTGAAACATCGAGGCCAACCACTCACGATAATCCTATTTATGTGGTTGATGGGGTGGTGCATTATTGCGTGAGCAATATGCCCGGGGCAGTGGCGCGTACCAGTACCTATGCTTTGACCAATGCCACTTTTCCTTATATCCTGAAGGTCGCGAACGATGGTTTTAAAAAATGGGCCAGAGACTCACATGAAATCCGTACGGCCTTAAATATGACGGAAGGTCATTTGACTATTAAGGAAGTCTCTGAGACCTTTGACATTCCTTTTAAGAGATTTTCATAATTTAAAGCGGTTTCCAGAATGTCAAAGCATATGGTCTACGGTCGCCAGGCGCGTAGAGTATAAGCTGTCCCTCATATTTATAATATTTTTGAATTTCATCAGCCACCCCCAAAGGCAAAAGACTTGGCTGCAGGATGATCAGGTCATATGCTTTTTTTTCAACCATGGCCCTAATATTTTGAAAATACATCATCAGTTGGACCATTACCCGGCCGTCTTCTTTGAAGATACTTTTCATCCAGTAAATACGCTGACCACCTGATCCGAAGTATTCTGCCTGTCCGTCATCAACAATTGGTTTATGTTGTTCAATCAACAAAGGCGCTATTAAAGGGGAATTTAGAATGCGCTGATGTTGGCTGATAACCAAGGCAACTTCCGGCCAACCAGGCATGTTTTTATTAAACCATTTGTCATTTTGGTCAGCGGACATTGTATATAAATTGTAAATTAAAAAAGGAACGCATAAGATCGGCCAAAAAGCCTGGCGGCTAAATAACCATACAGCGGCTATTAAAACGAAGGGGGACAGTAATTGAAAAAAATACCAAAGCATGGCCCCGGTATGTCGCCCTAATGACAAGTATAAAACAAATGAAGAACACGTCCCAACATATAGAACCAAAGGAAAATCCAGTTTAAATAAAGGCTCCTTCAATCCCTTCAATCGTAAGCTCCAAAATATTATTTTTATATTCTTTTTGATGTTGTCCCAAGAATAGTTGTGTATGGTCTTAAAGCCATGCCATAAAAAGATTGCCCCTATTAAAAAGAATGTCCATTGGTGCAATTCACCATATTTAACAACCTGTTCATGAAGCCTTTGCATACTTGACCACGCGTGGGCCATATTGATGGAAGTAAAAAAACAATTGTCAAAATAAGCTGGAAGGGTCTGGTTGACCACCACCATGCTGATTCCTGCCAGTATCAACAATAATAGGACATAAAAAAGACCTTTTATTTTAGAGGTAAAAATAAATAAAAAAGATGCCATGATAAAAATGCCTAATAAAAAGTATGCCTTGGTATAAAAAGCTAAAATCCCACATGCAATGCTTATCAATAAAGATTTATAAGAATAGTTGTAAAACCAGGGGACAAAAATGGTCAAGAGGAAAAAAAACAGGCCTGTGGCCCCAGGGTCAATGGTAGGGGTGCTGGTCGCTGGATATATTAAAGAAGAATAGAGCATGAGGATGGCCCAGACATTTAATAAAAGGGGGACATTTAATTTTCTAAGGACAAAATAAATAAGAACGCAGGAGGCCAGTATGAAGGACGCTGTGACTATCCTATGGACAAGCATGGTTGTGCCAAAGAATTTGGCCCAGGGCCATACGAATAAAGGATATATGATCCCATATTGATTCATCAATTGGGGCTGCAGGGACATGGCATAAGGATTAATTCCGCGAACCAGGGCATCAGTGCTTGTCATCATGGCACCTTCCCTGAGACCTTCAGGAAAAGGGAAGGTCACTAGAGCAAAATGATAGGACAAAAGTCGAAGCGCGAAATATCCTAAGAAAAGCGCAAAAATGATTTTAGCTGCAGGTAAAAGAGGTCTTAAAAGTTGTAGCATTGAAATATATATTATAGCGATTAAATAAAAAAGCAAGCTGTCAACAAAATCGTTGACGTAAACAATAAAGAAAATAGAATAGAGATGTGCTGTATGACTCAAAACTTTACGATAACGAAAGAACAGGGAATATTGAAGCAAAACTCTTTTGAAGAACGTCGGGACAGTGTACGCGCCAAGCGCATCATTACTGTCCGTCACCGGTTAGTTAAACACAACAACCGCAAGGTGGATTCCATGTGGCAGTTGGCCACCACTGAAAACATGTCCATAAGCGGCTTGCTTTTTGTTAGTGCCTTGGCTTATCATGCCGGTGATATTATTGAGCTTCAGGTTGTGATGTCTGGCGTGCTTGATATTTTTAACGGTTATGGAAAAGTCGTCCGGGTCATCCGCAACAAGGCTGGCTATTACCAGGTTGGCGTGAAATATGTTGATCTAAAAACTAAATCTCGGCCAGCCAAATCCATCATAAGTCCTCGTCATTAATTCTTCATAAGTTGACTGAAATCAAGAGTTTTTTATATTTAAGGAGGCTCACCTTTTTGGCGTACGACGTATGAAACATAGGATGGGTCGTTTAAAAATGACCGGCCTTGGGGGAATTCGTAAGCGCCTTCAATAATAAAATACAATTGGTCTACCAGAAAATAAGTGTCGGCATCCGATATGGGTTGGCAGTCCTGGATTTTAGGGATAAAAGGCTTCGGGTCGATATTTTTATGTTTTATTTGGGACCAATATAGCAATGAATATATATACCGGCAGTTGCTTTTTCGAATGCTTTTAGAAAGATCAAAAAATTGGTAAGGGTTAAGCGCCCCGGAAAAGATATCGGGGAAATGGTAATCGGCTGAATCTTCACTTTGGTTTTTAAATACAGCGAAGATGTACGTACTGGTCGCAAGGCCATGCACGGAAAAGATAAAGACCAATAATGGTAAAATCCTTTTAAATAGTCCGCCTTTGTATTCTTCCCAAAGTAGCTGCAGCACCAAGGTCAAAGTTACATAATAAATTAAAGAAAAAAGACAGCCATAATAAAATATCGTCCATACGAGCACGTTGTGCGACAATTGAAAAGTTTGGAAAAAAATAAAGATGACCAGCAAGGCAACAGAGGCCATGATTTGTTTAATTCTTAGGGATAAGGGGCCTTTTTTACAAATGGTGAAAACAAAAATCCCCATTAGTGATAGAAAAGCCAATGAGTACAGGCATTGTAAAAATATAAGGAAAGGATGGCCTGAAAGAGGGGCGAAATTCCATTTGAGGTTAGGGTGGGCAGACAACAGCAGGTAGGCGTTTACAAGTAAATTATGCCAATTAGGGAAAAACAGATTTGAAAGAGGGGGATAATCCCGGTAATGGGTCAGGTCAATGGTCTCATGGTTGGCGATAAAATGAAGCCAGGGCAAAAGGAAGTGGATAATAAGAAAATAGATAACGGGTAAAATAAAATAACCAGACAAGAGGATAAATTTTTCTTTCAATCTTAAAAAGAGGGGGTAACAAACAATACCAAGCGTAATAAAAAGAAAGACCCCTGTTTCATCAGATAAAAATGTGATCATGGTCCAGCATAAACAACTAATAAAGGCCAGCCAAAAATGAGGGACCTGTTTTATTGAAACATCCTTTGATTGGACCACGCGGTAGAGTTGGGTTATCGTTGTCAGGCTTAGAATAAAAAAGAAATTGACCATATTTTTAGCTGGATGGGAAAGTTCAACAACAGGGCTTAAGAATCCCGCAGATGTCAGATAAAGGCATGTCCCAGCCAGAGCGATGATGGGCTGGCAGTTTATATTTCTGAAAAATTTAAATAACAAAAGAGGAAGACCAATAAAGAGGAATGGCCATTGCAGTGACAAAGTCGGATGTGGAGGGATAAAGTCCCAAAGATTTGCCCGAAATTTTGCGTCAATGACTTCGACCAAATTAGAAAGTGGCCTGGATAATCTGTTGGGATCAATTTCAATGATCTTGGTGTTGAGGGCTTTGGCAAAATCTCCCCAATGCCATTCTTTGCCGTTTTCAAGGATCCATATGTGTGTTTTTAATTTTTCATAAACCATCCAGGTGATATCGTAATTTAGCAATATCCCAAATATGAAGACATATACCAAGAGCAGATTGACGCAAATAAAGAGCAGGCCTAAGTCAAAATTAGATTTTTGAGAAGGGGTTTTCAAATTGGACTCCAGATAGTCATTAAGAAAAATTTGCGATCTTGGGGAACAAGGACCCAAATCGAGGCCAGCATCTTATAAGAATTCGCAATATTATATGGCATTACAGGGGAAGAATAACCGGCTTCGACAATAATGAAGTCAAATTTTTTGTATTCTAGCATAGCCTGGATTTTATTTAGGAACAAGGTTTCAGTTAAATCAACTCTTTTATCTTCGGGGAAAAAGCGGCCCATCAGTCCCTTACGTTGCCCTCCACCAATAAAATATTCTGTTTGCCCATCATCATAAACTTCCTTGTTTTCTTTAATCATCAAGGGGGCGATCAAAGAGGTGTTGAAAATGCTTTTATTTGATTTTACAATTCTTTCTATATCATGCCAGCTTGACAAATTTTGCTTAAAGTATCTATTGTCATCATCAGAAGTAAGTGAAAATAAATTATAAATCAATAAACACGAAAATACGATAGGCCATAATGTAAAGCGACCGGCAACACCAGCGATAAAGGCCACTAAAAAGGGTGAAAATAACTGAAAAAAATACCAATTGGCTCCGTCATGTTTTCCCAAAAACAAGACAAGAATAAGCCAAAAATAAATACCCGCGTATATGACAAGGGGTAATCGGTTAATAATTAATGGGGTTGCCCATCCTTTCCATTGAATAGATGTCAAAAGATTTTTAAAGATTTTGGGAGCATCTGTGATCTTATTAACTATAAACCAGCGGTACAAACTATAAATAAAAAACATCAATATTAAAAAAAATGGCCCTTTGTTTAAATCTAAAAACTGGTCAAGCTGCCTTTTAAGGGCGGTTGGCATGGAGGTTGCAGCAGCATAATTATTATGGATAAAAAAACAGTCATCAAAATAGCTTGGAAAAAAATGGTTCATGATAATTACGTTGAATATAAAAAGAATTAAGCTCAAACATCCATAAAATATGGATTTACTTTTAGAAACAAAGAAAAATAAATAAGAGGCCATCAAGGGGATGCCCAATACAAAGTAAGGTTTTGTATAAAAAGCTAACACTCCAAAAAAAATACTGATAAAAACAGATGTATAAGAATAATCAAGTAGAAATGGAATAAAAATACATAGCAACATAAAAAATAGCCCTGTCGAAGCGGGATCCGCGCAGGGTGTGCTTGTGATAGGAAAGAGCAGTGAGGCATGCAGGGCCAACAGGGCCCAAATATTCAGTAACAACGGGACCTTTTTTTTCTTAAGGACAAGAAATATGACTACACAGGAGGCAAATATAAAAAAAGCTGTCACCGCCCGGTAAACAACGACGTTCATTCCAAACAGCCTAACAAAAGGTAAGTTGATCAAAGGGTAAATGATGCCATAAATATTGGTGTATTGAGGTTCTGATAGGTAATTGTATGGTTTTATGCCATGTTGTATTATGTCCGTTGTTGCCATTAATGCGCCTTCACGATATGTATTAGAATAAGGGAAAGTGGTCAAATAAAAGTGATAAATCAGTAGTCGAAAGAAAAAATAAAGTAAAAATAGGGCAAAGAGGAATTGAAACCCTTTGGTTATCTTGGATAAATAGGTCATGTATGTTTAATGTCGAAAAATAAAAAAAGAAAAAGATTTATATAATAAAAGAACCATCAATATTGAAAAACAAATGATAGATATTATTGTTGCCGTGAGTCTGACAGGTGTTGGTTCAAAATCAGCTTTGATAGTATGGGCGCCTTGATCAATGGGAAAAAATATCAGCCCAAAAGGATTGTCTTTAAAAATATTAATAAGATGGTCATCGACTTTTATAACCCATCGCGGGAAATAAAAAACATTGAGGCATAAAATAGACGGGGATAATGCCATGACATTAAAACGCAAATGAACGGGGCAATCGGTAGATTGGTTTAAAATAAGGCCGGTGCCTTTATAAAATTCGAGCTTTTCTTTAGGGATAGGGTAGCGGATATATTTGACGCCAATAGGAAGATATTCTCCCTTATCAGGGGTGTGTAGTTCCCTGAAAATGTCTGAGGGGGGTGTGTCTTTTATGTTTACCTTAGTTGTGCCATAAGTAGGTTGGCATAAGGGAAGGTTGGCTAACATTATTGCTAAGCTTACAAAGCCCATCAATATTAGCCGTTTTTTTGGTGGCACAAGGGAAATAACTCCACCTGAAAAAATGCTGACAATAAAAGAAATAATGACCAATAATCGGGAAGGGAATTGTATAAATTTAAGGATAGAAATGTCTTCCCAGATTTTTAAACTAAAAGGCAAGGTCAAAAAAACAGCTATTATTAATACAGCAAATAAAAATGATAACTGTCGCATCAACAGATTTTGGCCTTTTAAATTTTTAGAAAAGGAGAAAAAGGCCAAAACAGCCAATAAGCAATGGATGATGCCTATTTCATAGGGCAAGGGAGTTCCAGGTTTTTTAGGCCAAGGGGAATAGATCAGTTGTTTGAAAGAAAGAAAATTATTATGAAAATCTAAGTTTCCGTTTAATAAAAAATTGATATGCACCAAATTCTTTTCTAATAAGGCTGGTATCCAAAAGAAAGCCGCCATTCCAGCGCCTAAAATAAAAGCTGTCCAACTGATTAAAAGCGACAGGCAATTTTGACGACGAACGGGGAAATGTAAAATAAGGATATATAGAATAACAATAGGGCTAAAGATCAATGTGGTGCAGTTATGGGTCAGGTATAATCCAGCCACTGAAAAACTGGCCATACAAAAATAAGGTATGTTTAATTTTTTATGCAGATTTAAGAATGCCCAAAGGATAAGCGGTAAAAAAGCAAAAGAAGCTGTTTCTGCGTAAGCCCCTCTTAAGTACAGGTCTACCATTTGATAGGGGGCAAAGATATAGGCTATGGCAGATAAAAAAGCCCCTTCTGGTCCCCAAAATTCTTTAACAAAAAAAAACATCCAATAGGCAGAAAGGAGTATAAAAATAAAGCAGCTTAAGTTTAAGGCCCAAATGATACTTAATCCAATTTTCATTAAAAAGGTTCCGACAAATGTAAAAAAGGGGGGGTAAAAATTAAATTCTAAATACCCGTACCCATGAAGATCAGGGATCCATCTGACAAGCCATTGGCCTTTTCCAATGAACTGATTCATGCTGAAAAGACGAAGCAGAGCATCAGGCCCATCGATGGTCGTAATGAAATTTTCTTTAAAAAGCGGCCAGCAAACAAGTAAGGAAATGATTGAAAGGGTAATAAGATACAAGAAATTGTTTTTATTGGTAAATGATGGGGTTTTTTGCATTAAAATTCAAATTATCGTGATATCTGGAATAAAAACAGATTATAATACATCATAAAGAAAATTATTTGAAAGGTAAATTTATTTATTAACGTTGTGATTAATATTAAGATCGACAAATTAATCCGTAGTCACCGTAAAACCATCGGTTTGCAAATAGCTAATGATGCCCGATTGATTGTCCGGGCGCCTTTTTTTGCTTCCGAAAATCTTATTTATCAACTGATTAGCCGGAAAGAATCATGGATTAAAGCCAAACAGGAATATTTTCAGCAACGTCAAAAAAAGAATCTTATCAGAAAATTCGTTCCTGGTGAAAATTTTTTGTTTTTAGGTCAAAGTTACCCATTGAAGGTGGTTAATGATCTGCCTAAAGCAATAGTCTTTGATAACTCTTTGATGATTTCCCAGGCTGTTCTGGGTAATGCCCGGGACCATTTAGAATGTTGGTACAAAACCCAAGCCCTGGAGCATATCACTCAAAGGGTTGAGTATTATGCCAAAATAACAGGATTAAAATATAAATCCATCAAAATCAATAGCGCGTCCACGCGCTGGGGATCGTGCGGCTACAAAGACACCCTTAATTTTACCTGGAGGCTGGTTATGGCGCCTGAAAATGTGGTGGATTATGTAGTGATTCATGAGCTGATGCATTTAAAACAGAAGAACCATTCACGTCAATTTTGGGCAGAAGTGGCATTATTAATGCCAGATTATAAACAAGAAGAGGGTTGGCTTAAACACAATGGATATTTGACGGCATGGTAGTCATTTTTGTTGTCCCTCTTATTATTTTGGTTTTTTCGTTTTTATTAAAAATAGCAACAGGCCCTTATTGGCAGTTCCCTGACCCTTCTTACGGATATCTTTCAAGCAGCCTTAGTTTATATAGAGGCTTTACTCCCACTTTTACCTACCAGCCTGGAACGTCTGTTGAAATCCTTGGTGCGATTACTATTTTCTTGTTTAACATAGGGCATTCCACTTCTGATGCCGTGTATAAAGTCCTGCTTGATCCTGACTTTTATTTAAATGCCATCAATACTGTTATGGTCATATTTGTATTCCTGACATCTTGGTGGCTCGGAGCACATGTTTATCACCAGACCAAGGACAAGAATGCCTGTCTTTTATCTGGTCTGCCGGTTTTATGTTTTTTATCACTAAGATCGTATTCATTTTACGATTATGTCCCGCCGGTCATTACCAATGTTTCTCCTGAGCCTTTATTGATAAGCATTTCCAGTGTTTTCAATCTTTGCCTCCTGAAATTGTTTTTTGCGCAAAAAAAACAAGATGAGGTATGGATAGTTACAGCTCTTGGCTTTATATGCGGTTTAGGGATAGCCACTAGATTGACCTTTATTCCATTTTTAGCGCTTCCCTTTTTTGTCAGCAGGGGATGGATGAAGTTCCTGTTTATAGGAGTATCTGTTGTCTCTTGTGTCCTTTGGACTATACCGATTATACCTTCCTATCCGTGGATAAAAAATTGGATCATTAGGCTTTTAACACATGTGGGGGAGTATGGTTCGGGCTCTCAGGGATTTATAAACCTCCCTTCATACCTTTATAATTGGCAGGTTATTTGGGACAAATGTTGGTTTTTGATTCTTTTTGTATGGGGGGGAATGTTGTTATGTTTTGGCCAAATGATAAAAAATAGAAACAACAGGGCGTGGGCTTTTATTTTATCGACAATTTTTTGTATAGTCATTCAATTGGCCATCATAGCGAAACATTACGACGAACATTATCTGGTGTCTGCAATCAATTTATTTAGTCCTTTATTTGTATTTCTTTATATCAATACCGCCAAAGATAAAAGTCAATTAGTAAAAACAGCAGTATCTATATGTATTCTCATCTTTATTATCTTGTCCCTGGGCAATGCCTGGGGCTACTATAAACGATTGTCTGGGTTCACAAAAGAAGCAGTGGGCTTTAATGAGATGATACATTCAAAATATCCAGGTTTTATTTTTGTGGGAGTCTTTCCCATGCCTATGTCAAATTCGGAAGCTGCTTTTTTTTGGGGTAATGATAGAGACAACAGGCAGCAAGATGAGCTTTCGAATCTATACCCGCAGCATTTAGCTTATTTTTATAATAATATCAACGATTATGCTCCTTATTTATCAGGCATTTATTCAATTAAAAAAAGGGTTTGGGCAGATGATCTGATTGTGTCTGGTGCCCATGTTATGTTTGTTGCCCCCAAAGGCTACGATTTTTCTCAAACTCCCTACACAGTAATTCCCCTGGAGCAGGGGAAATATGCAGCCGGCTATCTTCTGGTTGAATCGACTGAAATACAAGCTGAAAAGCTTTTTGACGCGTCTGTCAATTTGTTAAAAGCGGGTGATTACACCCAGGCTTTTGCTTTTGCGTCAAAAAGTAAGGAGCTCCATTACCAGCCTGTTGAAAAGGTAAACTATTTACTTAATTTTTTGTACATTCAAATGAAGCGTTAATCAAATAATTATGTTTAAAAAATCTAACAGATCTGCATGGGTGTATGCGATTTTAGTGGTTATGGTGACCATTCCTTTGTGTTGGCGCATATTTGGCAGCAATATCATTGACGCCCATGATTCTGTGGCAGGTTTAATCAGGGCTTTATGCATGAATAAGTACATGGGGCATGGCCAGTTTTTAGTCAGATGGGCGCCAGAAATCAATTTCGGGCATGGTTATCCCATGTTTAATTTTTATCCGCCATTTTTTTATTTAGTTTCAGTTTTATTCTTTCAATTGACCCACGATATGGTCCTGGCGATAAATTTGGCTTGCAGCGTTTTTTGGATATTGTCAGGAGTGGGTATGTTTCTCCTGGCAAGAGAATTTTGGGGGAATGAAGGGGGAATGATTTCGGCGGTACTTTATGTGTATGCGCCTTATCATATCGCTGACCTTTATGTGCGCGGGGCTTTTGCGGAATTTAGTTCTTTTGCGTTTTTTCCATTTCTTTTATTTTCCATACTGCAAGTAAGCCGCAAAGTCAGTTTTGGAAATGTTTTTTTAGGTGTTATCAGCGCCTTTGGTCTGAGCCTTACCCATAACATCATGAGCATGTTGTTTTTTCCGGTTGCCATGATTTTTATGTTTTATTTGTATTTCATTGAGAAAAAACCAGCCACGGTCTTGATCGGGATGGGCATGTTGGTCATTGGCTTAATGATGTCATCTTTTTTTTGGTTACCGGCGCTTTTAGAAAAGAAGTTTTTGAATCTTGATTTTTTAACTTCCATGATTTATGACTTTCATAAGAATTTTATTTCACTTCAGCAATTGTTTTGGCCTTTTGATTCACCTAATTATGACCATATCACGCTTCAAGTGGGCATTGTCCATACCTTGCTTTGTTTGTGTGCAATATTAATTCTTCCTAAAATTTTTAAAATCAATAGATTTTCAGGTTTCATGAGTATTTTTGGTATTGGTTTAGGCTTAGCTGCTGTTTTTTGTGCATTGTCAGCTTCAACTTTTTTATGGGAAAAGATCGGCATGTTGAGTTTTATTCAATTTCCCTGGCGTTTTTTGACGATTATTGTTTTTGCAACATCATTATTGGGTGGCTCCATTGCGTTGATCATTAAAGATCCAAAATTAAAAAAGATATGTCTTTTGTTTATAGGGTTTCTGGTCATGTTTGTTTACCCGCAAATTTCTCATCAGCCGAGGTTTGTGGACACAGAAACGACTATTGACCGTTTTTTGGCTATGGGAGAAGGGGAATATACTCCTCGCTGGGTGCATATTCCACCTGAAAAGACGCCTGAAAAAAAATTTGAGCTTGTCCAGGGTAAAGGTCTATTGGATGAAGAGAAATCCCTTAATTTTATTAATTATGAAACTAAATTTCAGGCCATAGAGCCGTCTTTATTATGTTTCCATACTTTTTATTTTCCCGGTTGGCGTGTTTATATTGATGGCCAGATGACAAATCCAAATGTAGACAATCCTTTTGGTTTAATTGCTTTTTTTGTTCCTCCTGGTAGTCACGATATTCAAGTTATTTTTGGCCCAACACCTGTGCGAATTGCAGGAATGGTCTTTTCCTGGATAGGGACCTTATTATTAATTATTCTTTTTATTTTTTTGAAGAAGAACAAGAAATTTAACAATAGCTCGATACCAAATAGTCCCTAAAATAATAGCAAATCACTTGCTTTCAATCCTTCCTGCGCTTAATTATTAATAAAAGTTCTAAAGCTAATAGTAAATCCATTATTATCCGACGATAAAATTAAAGAAAGCGTTTTCTTTAAAAGCCTCAAATGGCCTTTAAAAGGGGGCTTTTATAGTTAATACTTATAGAAAGGGAGAATTTTATACATATATATGGCTAAAATTCCAATATTCATCGTTTTGTTAGCTTTTGTGACCAATACTTTAGGGATTTTTCCATCTTGCGCTCAAGAATATCATTTGCCGGCACCGGGCGTGATGGTCCACCTAAGCCCACCGCTTGATCCTCCCATACTTAAGGGGATCAAGGTCCATCCTGACAATCCATTTAAATTTGAATTTATTTTGGATAAAGGCGACAGCATGTTATCTAATGACGGTCTTAAAGATGAATCCAAAAAACTGATTAAATATTTTCTTGCCTCATTGACTATTCCTGAAAAAGATTTATGGGTTAATTTGTCGCCTTACGAAAAAGACCGCATTATTCCTAACAGTTTTGGTTTAACTGAAATGGGCCGAGACTTACTGGCCGAAGATTATATGCTTAAACAGATAACCGCATCACTGATTTATCCAGAAGATGAAGTTGGAAGAAAATTTTGGAAGCGAATTTATGAAGAAGCAGCAAAAAAATTTGGGACAACCAACGTGCCAGTCAATACGTATAACAAAGTTTGGATTGTTCCTGAGAAAGCGGTAGTGTATGAAAATGAAAAGGCAGGGACAGCGTATGTGGTGGAATCCAAGTTAAAAGTGATGCTTGAGCAGGACTATTTATCTTTAGAAAAACATATGAATGATAATTCCCTCCCCCTTGTGGGGAGGGTAAGGGAGGGGGACATTAAAGTGAATTCACCCCCACCGGACCTCCCCCATGAAGGGGGAGGAATTAATGCTTTAGGCAGTCAAATAGTCCGTGAAGTAGTGATACCTGAATTGACAAAGGAAGTTAATGATGACAAAAATTTCTCTAAGTTGCGCCAAATTTATAATTCGCTGATTCTTGCTATCTGGTATAAGAAAAAAATCAAAGACAGTATCCTTTCCCAAGTTTACGCGGACAAAAACAAAGTTGCTGGCGTTCGATACGCTTCTACTGTCATTCCCGCGAAAGCGGGAAACCATTTTAGGAACGATGTGGATGGGCTATATCAAGAATATTTAAAAGCATTTAAGAAAGGTGTTTATAACTATATTAAAGATGAAATTGATCCAGTGACCAAAGAAACAGTGCCAAAAAAATATTTTTCTGGGGGGATTAGTGGTACTGATTTAGCTATGAAGGTGTTTCAAGTTGCTTCTAACTTGGACTCTTCTGAATTAACTCATGCTGAGAATGATGTCATTGTTGGCAGCCAAATTGACCCTGCGATGAATACGCCTCTCGAATCGGATAAAGCATCGGTTTTAAAAAATGAAAGTGATAGGGCGGAAGCCGTTCCTGTTGGACAGGTGCGGGAAAGGGTAATGCCCCTCTATCCAAATTGGTTTACTTTAAATGATGTTAAAGCTTCCCAGCCTCACTTTTTCAGCGATGAAACGGCCCAGGCCGTGTTTAGGATAATTGCTGCCCCGAATGGAGAATTTGATAGGGGGAGAGAATTTGGTTCGGAGATGACACATGCTATTATTGGGGCTAATCCGTATAAATATTGGCACCGTACTATTTTGTTTCAAATTCTTATTGCCAGGATGAAAGCTGCTTATTTGAAATATTATACTGATTCGTATGAGAAAGAGCTGCTAGATACGTTAATTCGAAATGAGGTGCGCTATGAAGGAAAGCTTGAAACGAGACCCATAACAGGTTCAACAAACGAAAATCGTTATAGAGAATTTTACATAAAGGCCAAGGAGAGAATTTTTGATGATGAAGTTGAAGAAAAGTATATCAGTAGAGAGGAAGACACATCGAAATATGGCAGAAATCATAACTTATCAGTGCTGGCGTGGGAACGAACTTATCCAATAGGTGCCTCTGGAAAAGAATTCATCCAAAGAGTCACTTTTAATGAAGAGGGAAATGTGATCCATTTTTATCATGCAAGAGGCGATTTGATTCCAGCTATTATGGCCTTACTTGATGATTTATGGGACCAAATCATCGATACCAAGGATGTTGAAACCAGGTATGAGGCTTTGGCCCGATATGAATGGTGGCTTGTTCAGGCCAATCCGTTTTATAGAGCTGCGGCATCAATAGAAGACGCAATGTCAATAATCGCCCAACTCGCAACAGGCATACCGTTAAGGAATGAATATGCACACCAGGATTTTGATATATTATCGCTGCCATTGGAAAGATATGTAGTTTTTCGTGTTGCTCAATTGAAGGATCAAGCCATAAGAAGTGGTTTGTCTAAAATAAAGCAAACAGGGCGCAATGTCACAATATCACAGGATAGGGCGATGATAGATGTTTTCCATAAAAACGAAAGTAATGGAGTTGAAATAAACGATGGGCATAAAAAGTTTTTTATATCCAAAGAATATTTAGATAAGATTGTTGAAAGGACGCGTATAGCCAGAAATCTTAATGTTGAGCTTAGCACAACTTTATATTTGAAGGATGGGGTTGTGGTTGGTATGCAACCCGAAGATGAAAAGGAAAGTAATATCATTGTTTTTACTCCCCTTGCAAGGGATGAGATTGGTGTATTAGAAAATTATGAATATTATTATGACGTTTTATTTTATTTTAGACCAATAGTACAATTAGCGGCTCAAATAAGCGGTTTAGGGCATGAAGCTTCAATTGAAAATGAACGTACGAGATTAAAAGCAGATTTTGGGAGAAAGTTACGTTCATTTTTTGAGAAACAATCTAAAAATGTTAGTGTTCAGATTTACTCTTTAAAGCAAATGAAACGTTACACGCTTACTGAAGAAAATCAGCCGTCCTTAGACGATTTAATTAATGATTTATCTAATGCTCATACCATGGCAACGACCTGGTTTACTTCATTTTTAATAGGTTCAGAGAAGCGACCAGATTCCGAGTATGAAACGATAACAATTCATAACCATGCTAATGAAAATCCAGGTCCTCCAAGCGGGCTTGATCTTTCTGGTGGGTTTTTTAATGGAAATGTTAGTGGTATTATCCTGCATACGTATAGGGGAGATGAGCTTTTTTTCTTTCATCAATTAGACGCAAGTAATAAGGCAAAATTCGAAGCCCTGTATAATCTGTATTGGTATCGAAATGGCGATCCCAAGCAGGAACCAGCCAATCGATGGGATGATCAAAATAGAACGTTTAGCAGAAGCATTAATGAAGAAAAGGTTTTAGAAGAATTAAGGAAATTATCAATGGGAACGGTTTTTTTGGATCGGGCGATGAAGGTAGCGGGGGCAATCACGTTTGATCATTATAAGGACAAGCGTTTTTTAGGAGGTCGTAAGAACGGTTTACGGCCTTCTAACTACACTCTCCCAACGAGTACGGCCATTTATCCTATGGCTGCTGATGATATTGATCCCATCAAAGCAGCGTTTATCGATTTTCCTGAACTGAGAACCTTCGTATTAATTGATAATCATTACAGATTGTTGGAAGGAGAAACTGAGAGATCATTTGTTTCTCCAAGATTTTGGTTAATTAAGAAACTTCAAGAACACGGTTTTAACATGGATGAAAGAAATAGGGAGGTTTTGTCTCAAGAGCGGGTAGATCAAAACGGTCGGTTGGAAGTTGAGGCGACTGTTGATTTTGAATCTCCGGCACGAGGACAAAAAGTTAGGTTCATTCTTTATTCTAGAAATTATCTTGATGAAGATTTTGTACCAGAAGAGTTAGTGGGAGAAAAGTTTGGGCTGACAATTATAAAATATCCTGGGTGGTATGGCATTCCAAGAGTCGATCCTAAAAGCCCTGCTCTTATTGGAGAGTTTTATGATAAAGCTTTTCAGGGAGCTGCCGCAAACGGCCTTATTTACGTGACCGATGCTCCGGAGCCTCCATCATCTCTCAATACACAGCATAACTTAAAGGTTTTATACGAGGTTAAAACAAAAAGCCTCCCCTTGAGACCTGATGCAGAAGGAGAGTCCCGTAAAGATTTTATACTATATCTTAAAGATCGAGCGATGAAATCGGACAACGGGATGGTAGGAAAAATTTTATTTGATTTTCCTCATGAACAAAAAGGTTTAAGAAAAGACAGGATGGAGGAAGAATGGTTTTATGATAAATTCGCGCGGGGAAAACCTGGTTTCTGGCGTCTAGCAGGGAGATATGGGATTTATGGTTTAATTAAGCATGATATTGTAGGTCCGGATGGTAATCCTCTTGGAGAAATGTATGGATTGGGGCCACAGTGTTTCATAGCTCTCCATAAAATGGATATTTTTCATCCCAGTGAAGCGTTAGCTAGGCAGTATGTAGATGAATACATCCAACAATTTGGTCTAAGCCAAGAAGAGATGTCAAAAATAACATTTATCTCTCCTGTATCTGAGATTGAAGGGGCCCCTTTTAACCCCTATACGGCCTCGACAAGCGCTGTCATGATACACCATCAAAACCAGATTAGCGAAAATGTTGTCCTTGATTTGGGTTCTGGCTCAGCTACGTTGTCTCTCTTGGCTTTAAAATTAGGCGCAAAGAAGGCCATTTTAGTTGAGAATAATCCAATACAAATTGCTGTAGCCAGGGCGTTACTGGAAGCTCAGGGATATAAAGAGGGTGTTCATTTTATGGTCATTGATAAAAATTTGGATCAAAAGGAAGAAATTATAGCGGAAATAAAATCTTATTTGACTGATGAAGAGTTGCGTAAAATGGTGGCTATGGGAAATATAGGGTCTTGGCCGATTTATGGAAAAGCCAATCAATATGCTGTTGAAATTGCCGCTCAACTTAAAATGGCTTTATTCATTAATGGGGGATATAAAATAGGGGCCCAAGATAATGAGCCAATATCTTCATTGGCAAGAATGACGGAATTATTAGCCCAAAATGGATGGGGGGTACAGATATATTTGTTGGGTAATCCGCTTTATCCTCCTGTCTATAAAGGAGTTTTAGTTTCCCAGCCTGTTGCTGATCATCCTGGGGGAGAAGAAGTAAAGGGCTTGGCAGCTCGTGTGCAAGAGAACATTGTAGATTTGTTTGGAGATTGGGCGATGAATTCACACAGTGCAATAGAGGTTAAATATCTTGAAAAATATATTGATTCAAGAGCTGTTGATGCCAAAGCCCAGGCAGAGAGGTTTTATTTATTACTTAATGATGAAAATAGAATTAATCAAATTCGTATACGGGTTGAACATATTTTAAATGGCCATTACGAAGATACTGAAAAAGCAATTAGACAAGCTCTAAAGGAAAATGATATTGATGCTTTTAGTATTCCTCGTGATTTTTTACTTTATCCGGATACAACGCCGGTTTTTCGTGCTGGAAAAGGGTTTAATCGTTGGGCGGTCGGTACTTATGGCTTACTGGCAGTCAATAATGCGTATCGGCACAATGAAAGAGGTGTACCTGTTTTTGCTACGACATTGGGAGAACTGCGTCATAAAGGCAATATAAAGCCAGATGAAATAGCTCAAATATCAGATGCTATAGAATTTAACCTTAAGGAAAATGAAACTCCTCCAAGATCTGTAGTAATAGTCAATGCCAGGGAAGGCGCTCTTGATTATGATGAATTATTAAAACGCGCCCAAGATTTTATTAGCAGTGATATGTCTATGAATGTTGCTGCTAGGGGAAATAACGTAGGGGATCGGGCGATGCTTACCAAGGAGGAATTGAACCAACTTGAAATGTTAAAGGGGAAGATGATTCCGGAGGATGGTGCAGCGCAATATTCGCAGGATTCGAAAAAGCAATATAAGATTATGCAAGGATTGAATAGTTTAGACCCAATATTGCATGGAAAAGCAGTCAAAGAGTTGATTCGAGTCGTGAATACAATTCCGCTGGAAGAAGGAAGATTTTCACCTGAAACGCTAAGCAGGGCCAGTTATAGTGACATATTTCATATTGTTTGGATTCCAAGAGAGGAATTTTATTCAAAATACAATCAAAAACTTGGTGGTTTTGTACATGGTTCGTTTGCATTCGTTCCTGTTAGTGAAAGTCTTTTGGCAGCAATACATGAAAGTAGGCACGTTGAGTCGATGATGAAAGGAAGCGTTATAGATGAAGTAGATGCATATATGGGCAGTCTGACAGAATTAATAGAGCTGGCAAGTTTGGGCTTTGTCCCGGCGATTAAGGAAATGGAAGAGTTAGCTGTCCCCAATCCTGAAAGTGATCGGGAGAAACGTCTTGCAGAAAGATTCCCAGATGACCTTACCAAAAGGGCTATTGTTTTAGAGGCCGACCGAACAAGAAGCAAATTATTAAAACCATACTATCTATTGCAACGACAATATGCTGAAATACCTGATTACGATTTGCATAATGATATCACGATGATCACCATTCTTATGCTGGATGACCCGTTAGCGTATAAGCGTCTAGGCATACGAGCGAAGTTTTTAAATAATGAAATTGGCCAATACATTGGAAATTTAAATAGGGAAAATGAGGTCACCTTAGAAGGTGATGATGCTCCTGAATTGAGAAAAATTCTGCACCAGCGATATTACGAATATGACCGCATACACCCTCGGAACAGGCAGAATGTCGAACAAGAGCTTATGAGAATTTTGTATGCTAATATCGCTACATACTATGATGTTTTTATTAAGACTGGTAAAAGAAATAGAAGGGATATGGAGGCATTCCAGGAATTTATGCAGCTCGCGTTGGGTTCAGGTAAAAGAAGGATTATAGATTCTATAAAGGATAATAAAGTTAAAGAAAGCACGGAACATTTAATGAGTTTTGCTGTTGTGATTGCTACTTGGCTTTCATCGAGTTCTTCGGATGTTGAAATGTATTTGATATATTTCCTTCAGGCAGATTCGATTCGAAATGTTTTAGGTGCCATTGATTGGGAAACGTTATCCATGGCAGGGGTTCGGTTAAAACAAAAGGAACATCAGATTCTTGAAAGTAGATTTCTCCAATTTAAAATAAAATATGAGTCAGATACAGCACAATTAAGTAAAGGGGATCAGGCGATGAAGGTTGCTGATATTGAAAATCCGCCTGGTTGGGATTTAAACAATGTTTCTGTTGAAAGTATGGACCATGATTTTTTTGAATGGGTTAATAGTGGAGGCATGGATGATCGAGACAAACGGATTTTAGAAGAAATATTGACTGGAGATAAAACCCTGTTGGGAAATATGTTAAGCACTTTGGGCGGCAAGGTTGCTATAAAGGATGAAGATGATATCGATGGAAAAAATGGACGCACGGTTTATTTAAAATTGACTAAACCCTTTGTATCTTCAAGTGGAATTATCCCTATATTGAGAATCAAAGGTGGCCGTTTGGAAGAAAATGAGGATGGTATGATCCGTTCCCATAACGGTAGAGGCAAGGTAACGTCTTCTATGCGTGTTAATAAAGAAGGAGATATTGTATCTGCTCCCGGTATTTTGGATGTCCAAGGGGGAATGAGTGATTATCAAATAGAGTACAAATTAATGCGTGAGGGGCAAAAAGGCTTGGGTTTTGAGACAGACTATCCTGTTGCCTCTGGAATATGGAAAGGGAAAATACATGAAGGCAGGCAGGCGGGTTTTGTCATTGCTGGAATGCGATCAGATGATGTGAGAATTTTTAAGAGTTTATATCCAGATGCTCTAAAAGATATCGTTACGGGACAAGGCAAGGCTATTTCTTTTGATGATTCTAAAATTATTTTTGAAAAAATAGGTCAAAGTTTGCGCGCTTATCATGAGGCGGGTTATTTTCATATGTATTTTCATCCTATGAATATTGGTGTTGAAATAGATGCAAATCACAACATAAGGATTATCTTACGTGACTTGGATGCAACTAAGATGCGTTCGGACTTATTAGGAGATGTTGTTCGCCAGGAAGCGGCCTATCGGCTTATTGATATACAGCGCTTAATTGGAAGAATGTCAGGTAACGGTGGGCCGGATTTTGACTACCCAGAAACGATTAGAAATTTAGAACCTTTGGTATATGCATTTTGGAAAGGATATTTGAAGCACGAAGCAGTTGAGAATCAATTAATAGGTTTAATAATAGAGGCCAGCCAGAAAAATTTCCTGTTATTGCCTCAATGGGTAGAAGATTATCACATTTATCGTCCTGCAGAATATAAACATGTTTATGGAATGGTTTGGCGAGTGCTATATAATTTGGCAATAAGTCGTTCTTTGGCTGATCGTGGAAATTTAGCTCAAATAGCAAAAAATCAAAATACCGCAGGCGCGGGTTTGGAGCATTTGGCTATGAATAATGCTGGATCTAGGAATGGTGGTATTGACTTATCCAAGGCCAAAGATGTTCTTCAAACTCAAAACAGTGGTGTTGGGATCAAGTTTCATATAGACCCAGCCCAGCTTGCTCAATATGAAAATGCCCCAGGCTTTACAGTTGGGAGTATTACTATCCAGCCGCTTAAAAGTTTATCAGTATTTCTTGGTTTAAATGATCCACAGGCAAGTGTTAAAAGTAATATTCATGCAGGGGGTTAATTAATCCTTTAAAGCCTATTTCTATGTGTATGTACTTAACATAACATATATTATAGGAAGTTATTAGGGGGAGATTTGAAGGGCTGGATTCTGTCCATTTTTTCAATTAGAGCCTGTTAGTCAGCTCCTTCGCCCATGGATCTCCTTTTCTTTGATTATTCTTTAGAGAAATAACGAAATCTCGGTACAAGCTCCCTTTTACACTAACACTTTCTTTAAACATAGTCAATGGCCTGACCCAAAGCGTCCCCTCAGGAAACTCACCCTTATAAAGAGCCTTATAAATCACCATTGGTTCTTGTGTTTCTGTATGTATGGCAAAATCTAGGACTTCATAGCGTTTGCCTTTGTAATGCTTATATAGACCTTTTTTGATAGGATTCATGTAATTAATCAAATTATGTATGCATATAAATATTTATTCCTATGCATACGATTTATGTTATACTTATATTAAGTAATTGTTTAGCTGACAGAGAGCTCCGACGATGTCATCCTGAGGCGTAGCCGAAGGATCTTAAGACGCTTTAAGATTCTTCGTCGCTATCGCTCCTCAGAATGACGACATTCTCTCTAAGCACTAAACATTTACTATATTAATATATAACTGAGGAGTCAACACTATGCGAACAACCCTTGATTTACCTGAAGAAATCATCAACGAAGGCTTAAAAGTGACCCATATTAAAACAAAAACGGAACTTATTATCACTGCTGTAAAAGAACTCATCCGTAAACACAAAATCAATTCAATTAAAGAATTTAGAGGAAAAATTAACCTGGATATTGATATCAATACACTTCGTGGACGATCATGAATGTTTTAGTAGAGACATCAGCATGGATTGATTATTTACGTTTTGGAACGCTCAATCAGACCATCAATAGCCTGATTGATGACAATCGCATCGTAATTAATGAATTAATCCTCACAGAGCTTATTCCAACCTTAACAGTTCAAAAACAATCAAAATTCATTGCTCTTTTGCACCTTTTACCTATACAGCCCATTTCAATTGATTGGAATGAGATTCGGTCAATGCAAACGAGTTGCTTGAAAAAAGGACTCAATGGAATTGGTATTCCGGGCCTCATTATTGCCCAAAATGCCATCCAAAACCATACACCACTTTATACACTTGATAAACATTTTCGCTTATTAGAAGAAATTACTTCATTAAAGCTGCATTAATTTACGCCAAAGCCCAAACATTTTTTGACGTGTCCTTGGCCTTCTTTAATACACCTTTAGCACGCAATTGAGTTGCCGCCCAGAATATGTCTTCATTCCAGGTAAAATGTAGATTACCGCTATTTCTGAGCTCTTCACCATGATGTTGCCATATGTGTTCTTTGACTTTAAGGATCTGCGCTGAACCCTTAAGATCCTTTAAAGCCTCAACAATCCAATCGCAAAGATCTTTTCTTGTTTTCATCACATCGCCCTGACTGCCATTATTTCAATGGATGATTGCGGGATTTGTAAATGAGGATGGTTTTCGAAGACCTTCGCCGCAGCTTCATGAGACTCAGCTTCAATAATCGAATATAAACAAATATCGTTTTTGATATCGGATATGCCGCTGGCCGTGACCCGTTTAGTTTTGCCACAAGCCTCGGTTAGAGTAATCATTTTTGCATGTTCCCCCATCCATTTTTGCCATTCTGCCTTCAATTTTTCTTCAGCATCCTTTCTAGAATTTGGGTCGGTTTTAGACCAATCAGCCATCACCGATACTGGAATGTTGTAAAAAACGATATACTTATTTGATTTAGAGTCATTCATAGATTTTCCTTTCAATTGATTCAGGTTACGTCGGGGTGGCGCCAGATTCCATAAGTATTAAGTGCAGCTACATCTTTAATATCAAAATTCCAATCTAAGGATGATCGCCACTCTCTTTCATAATAAAAATTATTATTTTGATTAGTATCTTCATCTTGTTGACCAATTGAAACATCTTTTAGAAGATCGCTTCGTTTTGTATATGTCCCAATAATTCTAAGATACTCGTCAATCTCTGGATTGCTCTCGGAAGTTTTCCAGACTGATGATTTTAAAAGTATTTCGGCTTGCTTGAATAAAAAATGGTCTTTATGAGCATATAACACAGGGTTAAAATGTCCGTATTTTATAGCAGTTGCCTTATGAAAGGCTATCCCCGAATGTCCATATCTGGATGTATGAATTTTTAAATCTTTAAAAGGTATATCACACATACATGAGCACCTGTGCCCCCAACCCTTCTCACCGTTTGGCAAAATAACCATAGAAGGTGCTTTTGAAACCATTAATTTCTTATTTAAAACTATTTCTTTTAGGATATTGAATCCATCCGCTTCCGATTTCCCATATCCTGTAAAATGCCAAAGTACTTTTGTTGAAAATCTTTGTAAAAGATGTGCCATGTTAAATTCGGACATACATTTTCTCCATTTAGGCAAGAAATTTGCTTTAAAAGAAATTGGGACACATTAAATTAGAATTAAGTGGATGAATACTACGGTAAGATACTGTATTTAAGGAATTACTTCAAGCTTTTTGATACGATGCAGCCTGGATGTTTTCTTTATGAGATCCTTCGCTTCGCTCAGGATGACACACGCGAATTAAAAATTAATGGTGATACACAACTTAATTCCTGGTGTCAAGAAAATGGTTTTCTAAACTCACAGAAAATTTGACGGGTTTAAAAGATTACCGCGTCGCTTCCCTTTTCGCAATGACATGTTAAGGTTTATCTGCAATGAAACCAACCTTATGTCTTTTATATGGTTCTGGTCCTGTTTGTTCTGGGGGCGCCATCATGCGTCTTATAGTATCGAATATTTGAACAATTTTTTGATCATGAGCTTGGAATTTTTTCTCTAAGTCATCGATTTTACGGGCCAGGTCTTTGTGTGAGATCATTAGTTCTTTTAATTTAACAAAGACTCGCATAATTTGAATATTGACTTGAACAGCTCTTTTTGATTTAAGAACGCTGGAAAGCATGGCAACTCCTTGTTCAGTAAAAACGAAAGGTAAATATTTAATATTCTGACCTTGTTTCAAGGCGCCAAATTGGCACCTTGAAATTTCAGCTTCCTGTCTATTTAATTGAAACATAAAGTCATCTGGAAAACGATCAATGTTTCGACGAACTTGACGTGTTAGTTGCTTTGTTTCTACTCCATAGAGTTCCGCCAAATCCCTATCAAACATGACTTTATGGTCACGAATTAAATAAATTTTATTATGGATTATTTCAATTGGGACAAGGATTTCTAATTTGTTGTTTGATTGTTTTGTAGACATGGTCTCCCCTTTTGTTTGCGGTAGATTATAGTTTTTTCACCTTAGGGGGATAGATGCAGTATTTCATTTATTAAAACGGTTTGGGGAAAACCGAATGTAATATTTATATCACAAAATTTATTAAAATTAAATAAGAGATTGCTTCGCCCTTTCAGGGCTTGCAATGAAACCAACCTTACGACGTCAAAGAAAGTACAGCTCAAGCCTTTTGACATTCATTACGACGGCACATATTGCCGGGCCCAGTACTTGAGCTTGATCTTTTTGACCGGTGTGCCCTTTCTAAAATGATTGGCCAGTTGGGTGATGTAATACCAAAATTCGTTCTCAGTAAGGTCATTTTTCATCTCATTGACCAAAAATGAGGCTATGACCATTTTATTGGGGTCCCGCGGGTTGCAGTGGTCAAAAGAGAGATACCAAGGGTCATGGCTGTTTTTTAATTCCAACGGCATCCCGGTGTAATAGCAAACATAGCCATATTTGCGAATGTAATCCCAGATGGCCTGCCTGGTCTTTGCAGGCAATCGCAACGACTTCATTCGATGAGCCATGGGAACAAGTTGGACAATAGATGGCTTGAGTGGACGATTTAGGCTGGCCGCAGACACAGCAACCGCCCGAACCTAGACGGTTCCAATGGACGATCGGTCTTTTTTTGATCTTAGTATGCTTGGTTCTATTGTCATGGAGTTGAAGTACATAATAGCGAAATTCTGCTTTGATAAGCTCCTCTTTCATGACAGCAAATAATGCGGCGACAAGGACCCTCTTATTTGGATTTCTCTTATCTGGATAGCTGAAATTATAATGCCAGGGGCTGGCGAAATCCTTTAATTCCAGAGATACTCCGGAAAGGTCACAGGTAAAGCCGTTTCTTCGTACATACCTTCGGATTACTTTCTTTGCCTTTGGAGAAAGGTTTGAACATTCCATGCGACGAACGAAATGAGTACAGGACGGGCAGTGCAGTTTATTTGAATTTTTGGCGAGGAACTGCTTGCCGCAAAGGTCGCATTTTCTGGAAACAGGCTTTTTATAAGCAGACATAACCCTCTCCTAATAAATGGTGTCAGACTCCATTTATTAAATTATTTCAATTATCTTATTGCGTGATTTCTCACCCCTAATGATCTCAATACTGGATTTGCTGACATCATAATATTTAGCTAAAAATTTTATCAATGCTTGATTGGCCTTGCCATCGATAGGGGGTGCGGTCAAATAGACCTTCGTTACCCCTCCCTCCTGCTTAATCATATTCCTGGAGGCACCGGGAATGACCTTGATTTCTAATTGCATAAAGGCTTATACTTGTTCCAATAGCTGGACATCGCTAGGAGCTGGCAGAGTACCATAATGGATGGAAGGATCAAATTGTTTAATCCCGGCGTTAGAAATAAATGAAAACAAATAATGTTGAGAGTCACAGGTGCAATGATAACAAGTGCCAATGGCGCTGCAATGCCGGTCAACAGAAGAAATCCGCAAGTCATTTCTGTAATTTTTAACAACAGCAGAAAGTAACCTGAACCCATGATCCCATTCATGAAAGCTTCTGCTGTAGGCGGCAAAGGTGGAAACGGCATGTGCCAAAGCCCCAGGGCTATACCAAGTCCCATACCTCCAAAGATAAAATAGATGAGTCCTAAAACAATCCTTGCGCTTAACTGAATTTTTGACATATTTACCTCCAGTAATTTTGGTACGTAGTATAACATTTGAAAACAAAGTTCTCAAATATGGACACTACGATAACTCCTTAAACGCTGGATGCTTTTTAATTCGCTTTAAGGCTTGTTTAATCAGGCTTTTTCCAGGCTCCATCCTATGCCAGGGACTAGCTCCCGAAGGATGTGCCAAGGGAATTATATCAAACGTATGATTCTCATAAATCACTTTAAACTGTTTACCGATTACATCTGTTAATTTATCGAATTGAAGGAATTGTTGAATGGCCAATTTTCCGACTGGTATCACAAGTGCAGGATTTAATATATCAAGCTCTCGGCTGAACCATTGGGAACAATTTTTGACTTCTTGAGGATTTGGGACCCTATCGCCACCTTTGGGTTCTTTGCCTGGGAAACAACGGCATACTGCAGCCATGTAGATTGATGAACGAAAATGCGTCTCATCCAAACCAGTTCCTTCTTTAAACCACTGAAAAAGAGTTTTGCCTGCTGTCCAAGCAAATGGACGGCCAATTTTTGGCTCTTTATCACCCGGGGCTTGGCCAACAAGAATAACGCGACTAACAACAGGCCCTCCACTAACCACCGGTGGGTTCATTTTGGGGCATAGTCGACAAGCCCGCAGTTGCTCAACATGCCTTATGAGTTTTTGCATGGCTCAGTTGGGAATGGACTTAATTTCTATCTATTGCCTTTAAATAACAATATAGATTCTCAACCTTTTCTCTTGCCCACGGGGTACGACGTAAGAATGTCAAGCTTGATTTAATACTGGGATTTTTGGCGAAACAGTTGATTCGAATCCGACTATACAGACCTTCCCAACCATGTTTGGCATGTAACCGGGTCAGGATTGTTTCTAGGGTGACGCCATGGAGAATATCTTTTTGACTTTGATCTGGCATACAAATAATATATCATACTTAACCATGAATCAGATAAATGTTCAGAGTTTAAATAAAATTTATAAGGGCAAATTTCAGGCATTAAAGAATATCAACCTGAGTATTAATGCTGGTGAAATATTTGCCCTGCTTGGCCCCAATGGTGCCGGCAAAACCACCCTCATCAATACCATCTGCGGCATTGTCAAACCCACCAACGGTACGATCACCGTTGATGGCCATGATATTATTATTGATTTTCGTGCTGCCCGTTCTTTAATCGGCCTCGTTCCTCAAGAATTAGCGACGGATGCTTTCGAGACGGTATGGCACACGGTGAATTTTAGCCGAGGCCTCTTTGGCAAAGCACCCAATCATGCGTATGTTGAAAAGATCATTCGCCAATTGTCCTTATGGGACAAAAAAGACAATAAGATCATGACCCTCTCAGGCGGTATGAAACGGCGTGTGATGATTGCCAAAGCCTTGTCTCACGAACCTAAAATTTTATTTCTAGATGAACCTAGTGCTGGTGTTGATGTGTCTTTACGTAAAGACATGTGGGCGCTGGTACGTAATCTGCGCGATTCTGGCGTCACCATCATCTTGACGACCCATTATCTTGAAGAAGCCGAAGAAATGGCAGATCGCATCGGTATTATCAATAAAGGCGAGATCATTGTGATCGACAAAAAAGATGATCTTGTAAAAAAATTAGGCAAGAAAACCCTGACCATTGATTTAGACCAAACATTAAACACTCTTCCCCCTTCTTTGGCCGCATGGAAATTAGATTTGGACGTCGCGGGCCAACAATTGCATTATCATTACAGCACTGCTGGAGAAGAAACAAAGGTAGCAGCCCTTTTGGCTGGTTTAACAAAGGCCAACATTACTTACAAAGACATTCACACACATCAAAGCTCTCTGGAAGATATTTTTATAGAATTGGTGAAATAATATGAATACTTATGCGATCGCTGCGATTTACTATTTCGAAATGTCACGTTGGTTTCGTACCATCGGTCAAAGTATTGCAGCACCTGTGATCTCAACCAGCCTCTACTTTGTGGTTTTTGGTTCTGCTATCGGATCTAGAATGACTCAAATCGATGGTGTTAGCTATGGATCATTCATTGTCCCAGGTTTAATTATGCTCGCCGTTGTCACTGAAAGTGTCTCTAATGCTTCTTTTGGATTCTACTTCCCCCGCTTTACAGGTACCATCTATGAACTACTTTCGGCACCCGTTAGTTACGTTGAAACCCTTATCGGCTATGTGGGAGCTGCTGCGACCAAATCAATACTTTTGGGATTTCTCATCCTTTTGACCGCCAATTTTTTTGTCACGGTACACATCCAACACCCTTTTTTAATGCTGCTATTTTTAGTATTAACGTCGGTGACCTTTAGCCTATTTGGTTTTATCATTGGGATTTGGGCAGATGGTTTTGAAAAACTTCAAATTATCCCGACACTTATCCTGACACCATTGACTTTTCTAGGGGGAAGTTTTTATTCGATCAAAATGCTGCCGGAATTCTGGCAAAAGATTTCGATGGCAAATCCAATTGTTTATTTAATCAGCGGCTTTCGTTACAGCTTTTATGAGGCTTGTGACGTAAATTTAAATGTCAGCTTGATAATGATCAGCTTCTTTTTGATCGTGGCGTTTGGCGTGGCGCGATGGATGCTTAAAAGCGGATATAAATTAAAAAATTAAGGCTCATTCCCTAAATTTTTTCTTTACACCACCAGGTTTTTTCTTCCAACCTTTTGTTTTGCCTTTTCCTTTTCTTTTTTCCCAGGAACCCGTCTTACGGAGCTTGGTGTGAAATTTCTTTTCTTTAATCTCAGGAATCTCTTTTATTTCTGGCACAGGAAAAATGATTGTGGGCTTAGATTTTTCAACGTTTACTCTTTCAGGAGTTACATTTAAAATTCTTCCCTTAAAATTTTTACCTTCCAACGCTGCAATGGCGCTTGACGCTTGATTTTCATCCGGCATCTCTACAAAACCAAAACTCCTAAGATTTTTGCCTGATTTATGACGAATGGACACAGAAACAACATCTCCAAATGCCTCAAAAAGCTTTTGAACATCATCTTTAGTGGAAGTAAATAATAAATTACCAACAAATATACGCATTTAAACCCCTATACAGCATATTTTTTTCTTTTTTGAAAATTGCCTTTTTTCTTATGAAATGGCTTTGAGGAACCACCAGGCTTTCTAAAATCCCTGGGTTTTTTATCAAACCGTGATTCAGCTGATCCCTCACCTTGTTGTCGGGCAAAACATTCGCTACAAAAAACCGGGCGATCACCACTTGGTTTAAAAGGAATTTCGCATGCCTGCCCACACTCTGAACAGACCGCTTTGTGCATGGCCTTGTCTTGTTGATGAAAATCATGTCTCCGGCCGGAATAGGAGCTTCTTTCCCTTTCCATAGGTTTTGGTGAAGAGCGCATCATCAAAGCATCCATCTTCTTATCAAGAGCGATAATTTTAGCTTCTATACGGGCCAAAACTTCTGAATCATTATCTTTCATAAAACAACCTTTCTTTAATAATACATTAAAATTTAGAAGGTAAGATTAGCGCTTTTAAGGCTTTACAGCAAGCTTATTATGTCAGGGTTTTTAAATGGATTTGAAAATTTCTTCGGGGGAAACCCTCATCCAGATGCAGAGACAACTCAAGCAATCTAGTTTTTTATTTCTAAGCACTAGAACTTATTTAAGTTTATTCAAAATTTGATTATCCTGACCTTCAATGGTTTTCTCTCCATTTTGAAGTACGTTCAATTGATTAAATACACTCGTGCTTCCAATACCAATATTAGACAAGATATTGGCACCCTGATTTTGAATGATAGATAATTGTTGGGTTTCAGTGCCTACACCCACTGCAATTTGAGGAATCAGGTCATCATTTGAAGGTTTATAAATAATTTCTTGGATCTCTGTGTTATAAATTGTATTTCCCATAGAAGAAAACAACTGCACATTGACATCCATGGTGGCCACAATAGGATTACTCGTGGAAACAGGAGTAATGGGAGGATTGGAAACCGGATTAAGAGTTGCGACCGTTGGTGGGGGAAGTAAATTAAAGATATGCTGTGAAAACGGAAATGCATTTGACCAGGTATTTGTTGCAAAAGGACCTAGTGCCGTAACTTGCGGTGAATACTCAGGAAAGTTAGCAACTGTTAAACTTGTTGGTGTCACCTTAATTAAAGAATAAATATTGCTGGATTTATTCTGCACTGTAAGACCAAATTGTATTTGGTGAGTGTCCTGCGTGACCTTCCCCTTTGTTTGGTAATCCAACGCCACCAGTCCAAATGATAAACTGTCCGTAGGACTTGAGGTCCCTATCCCAACATTTTGGGCCATGACATAATTAAGCCCTCCCAACAAAAATATACCCCAAAATAGCAGAATGATACGTCTATACATCGTTTTCATAATAGTCATACCCTTCTCCCCACCATTTATGATCTAGTTACAAAATTACTTGCTTAAGTATAACATACGTTTGTAGGGAAGAAAACAGGAAAAAGAATCGGGAATAATGCCATTGGTATTATGTGGTTTTCTGTTATGGAAGGTGAATTGTCTCTCTTGCTTAAGAAAGAGGTATTCATTAATTTTGAATAGCTACCCCTATGACAAAGAGAACAGCATAGTCTTGCTTGTTGCAGCCCTTGATTGAGGGCATTGGGACGCCTGGAGCAACTGGAAAGGCTGTTCTTGGGGCTAAGTCCGGTGAACATGAATTATTATTAGTAGCTGGTTTGTAGCGTGCTGCATGGCATGGCAGGTGTGTGACATCATAAAGAGTGGCGCCATTGGCTAATTCCCAGCGCTGTGCACCATCCTTGTCCATGGGATAAATAGTCAGCACCGTTGTCACCTCCCTGCCACCTGTAACTACGTACCTTCCTGGAGAAAGCGGAAAGGTTGGTTTCTCCATAATCAAACCGTGCTCCTCTAACCACCAGTCTTTGTTATCAAATTTCCATTGCGCGGGAGCAGTGTTGCCTGAAGCCTTTAACTTATCATAGTTTTCTAGCAAGCAGCCCCGGGGTCCTGGATCTTGTCGCCACAGACCCCAATTTTGAGCACCACCCCCGGAGTTTGCAGTTGGATCACCTAACGCCACGATGTATTCGACCGGAATGTGCTTGAAGGTCGTATTTTCGGCACAAGCAAACTTCCCCCCGAGGGCTGTTATCACGAGCAAATTAAATATCAATCTCTTGAAAGACATAAAACTCTTTTTCTACTCCATTTTCCATTACAAATCTTTCTTGGCCCACAAAAAAAGCATTTTGACCAGTTGGCAATGCTTGATTTTGTTGATATTGCTTCTTGCTTTTGAGGAAAACAGTGGTCTCATCATTCTTTGGTCCTACTATAAAGAATCCGTCATCCCTTTTTTGCTTAACCTGATAATTTGATAATGAATAAAGGACACAATATTGCGGAAAGTCACCTGTTTTCATGATATCAAGCAACGCTCCGCCAACTCTAAAATTAGCTTTGTCATATTTTAAACATTGTTGGTCGAAAGGGAATGATTGTTGGTCTTGGGCTTCCCCATTAAGTGAGAAGGCTGTGAAAAGTATGATATTTAGAAAAAAGAAAATAGCTCTTTGGGCAATTGTTTTAAGCATTGGATGGTTTATCCTCATTTTTTCTTAGGCGCTGACTTCTTTTTTCCAACAGGCTTTTTTGCTGCAACAGCCTTCTTTTTTTCTTTAACCTGTTGTTTTTGAGGTGGAGCAACCTCTGGGGGCTTATCATCAACTTTTATCCCTGATAATTTGATGACTTTACGCCGTGAAAAACACTCTTGGCAATATACCGGCCTGTCTTCGCTAGGTTTAAAAGGGATTGAGCATTCTTTTTTACAATCTGCGCAAATAGCCTTGTACATCATTCTTTCTCTATTACGATCATTGGTCCTTATTGTCAATCGAGAAGTGTCCACCTGAGGTGTTGGGGATGGCTTTGCTTCCGATACAGACCGATGGATCAAAGTATCGACCTTCTTATCAAGCACGATAAGAAGGGCTTGTATTTTATTAATTAACTCCAAAACATCAATTTCACCCATCAATGGTTTTTTCATATTTACCCCTTTTCTTATAGATGACAATTTGCGGTCGTTTAGGAGTGTAAGCTTTCTGTACCTCCAGTTGACTCCGCAACACTGTAAATCTTACGGATGCCCGTTCATCACCATTCTCTATATCATAAAGCACAATATGATCTTCTGTACGTACGCCAACCACTTTATATGCTTGGCCATCATCCTTCAAAATGACCTTGTCGCCAACATCGTATTCAGCCATATTTATTGCCTTCCTCACATCCATTTTTCGGAATGCACAACTTCTCCGTCCTTAATATTTACGTCAACTTCATATGTAAAGGGTAACAATAAATGCTTAATATTTTTTTGAGAAAATTTGACCCTCCACACATCAATAATTTGGTCACTCGGATACTTAAAAATCCCTTTTTGGGCTGAAGTTGCTAAGTTGTAAACAGGAATTTTATGAGTCAAAACATAATTCTGTGCGATTGTTAATGCATCTTTTTGGTTAACCTCTTTTGAATAGTCAATTTTTGATATTTTTTGTTTAACAGCTTTCGCTTGATAAGTTACACAACCAGTTAATAAAAACAAACTGGATATCAAATAAATAATTTTTTTCATATTTTTATCTCCGCAGGATGATTGAGCTATTTCAGTCGCCCTCAACTGATTTTCGACATTTGGGACATGAAGGTGGTTGTTCATAACCACTTTGGCCAGTTTTATCCCTTAAAACAAAAAGTATATACGCAACTACAAAGAACACAGCTATGAAAGAAGCTAAAAATATTAGAATTTGCATATATTATAACGCTCTAAATCGGGGCACTGATTTTCCATTTACAGTCACGTTTTCTTTAAACATCACCAATGGCCTGACCCAAAGCATCCCTTCGGGGAAATCTCCCTTATAGAGCGCTTTATAGATTACCATGGGTTCAAGCGTCTCGCTATGCATCGCCACATCCAGCACTTCGTAATGCTTGCCTTTGTAATGTTCGTATAAACCTTTTTGGATTTGATCCATTATGATATGTAATTAATTGCCGTCATTAACGTATGTATCTTTCCAATATTTTGTGCCGTGCACGGTGGCTTGAAGAGCCAAGCCGCTTTGAGTCAATTGGTAAATCCTGAGTCCTGGGGCTATGGCAAGAGCGCCACTCATGGCAGCACCTGTATCTCCTCCTTTAAAGGCAGCATCTGACTCTCCACCAAAACTCCAACCACTATTAATGAATTTATCCATGACTTCTTTGTCATCAAAAATAAATACGGCGCGAAAATCTTTGACACCAAAACCCAGGCCTAAACCACCTTGTGCCATACGCATAAAGGTGTCTTTGCCGCCAAAAATCCCGTTTTCATGAAGTATTCCCCTTCCTGCTGTCATACTGGCAAAGATCAAATTCACGTTTAAACTCGTAAAGGTAGCATATCCTTTTGCGCTTTCGATCTCATGACGGGCCTGGGGCTGTAATTTATAAAGTTCACTCAGAGTTTGATCTCTTCGAAAACGAAGATAATCGCGCCATTGAGCTGGTGTATCGGGCTTCATATTGACATCAGCAAAAGCCTTAATTGGAACGATTAACGAACTTAATAAAAACATTACTAAAAGTTTTTTCTGCATTTTTACCTCCGAAAATAGTTGCCAATTACTCATTTATTGAATTTCAGGTTCGACAAGTTTTGCCAAAAGGACCAGTGATTCTTGCCAGCCTAAATAACACATTTCTTGCGGGATAGCCGCTGGTATGCCTTCTTGCACGATATTTAATTCTGTTCCGCAAGAGACTTTCTTAAGGGCTATGGTTGTCTGCATTTCACCAGTCATATTTGGGTCTTCAAATTTGTCTGAATAGCGGATAAGTTGGCCGGGGGTCAATTCCAAATATTTTCCTCCGAAAGAATGGGTATGGCCTGTGGTAAAATTAGTAAACGACATTTTATAAGTGCCCCCTACCTTTGCATCCATATGATGGACCTTACAAGTAAATCCATTAGGAGGCAGCCATTTGGCCATGGCGTCTGGATCAAGAAAGGCTTTGTATAATTTTTCAGGCGTTGTACGCAGGACACGGTGAAGGCGGATAGTGTTAGACATTAGAATATCTCCTTTAAGAGGTTTTACTACTGGTAAGATTACTGTATTTGAGGAGTTACTTCAAGTTGATTTTAGACTACTTATGGTCAAATTTTTGTTAATATAGTAATGTGCTTAAGGGGTCATTATGCAAAACGGATATAAAAAAATATATTCAGTAGTTCTATGGCTAATAATATGTCCAACTACCTCCTTTGCTTGGTATGGGGATTGGGATTGGCATGGAAGTGGACGGGACCATCCTTATTCAGCCTACATTGATCGGTCTAATTATATTGGACCTGCTGATTATGCGCCAATTGAACCAGATTATGTTGACGACCCTATTTATGTTAATAATGTGACAGCACCTGTTATTACTCCCCTACCGGTATTGTCTCCTTCTACGCCACCTGATGAATTTATCGTTAACGTCCCTAATAATCATGGAGGTTATACAGCCGTTGTCATCAAAAGATCAGGGAGTGGTTTTATAGGCCCCCAGGGGGAATTTTATCCTGAGTTCCCTAAAGTTTCTCTACTAAAAGTAATGTACGGGAATTAAATTTATTTAGGAAGGGATTTTGTGTTTTCCTATCCAAGTCAAGTATTCAAGTAAGTCATCCAATTCTTGCGGTGACAAGGTGCTTTTAAAGCCCGGCATTTTGCTTCTGGCCCTAAAGGAACTCGGATCACTGATGAATTCTTTTAAAAATTTTCTATCTTCATATTCCAGTATGTTTTTGGGCAAATTCAATTCAGGCCCTACCATTCCCCCTTGCAGATTTAAGGAATGACAGGCCATGCAGTTTTGTTTAAAAAATTTATATCCGCGGGTGACTGATTCGCTTTTGTCATTGCTCTCCGGAAAGAGCTTTTGTTGGGCTTCATCAGACTTATGGATTGAAATTTCAACCATCTGATAGGGCCAGGGCAATTTTACGCTGGGTGTTACATCTTCCAGCGGGAATTGCCAAACCAGGTAATACGGCCCCGGAGATATCCACTCTTTGCCTTGTTGTATCTTCTCCCATCCTTCTTCTTTGTCAAGATCTTCGATAGCCACAAAAGCCTTAGCACCAGATTGCAAAACATCCGCCACAGTTATGCTGGCTTTATATCCATCTAATGCCTTGAAGGTCCAGACAGTATCAGGGTCAGAGTGTATCCCTGCAAAGCCAAGAATATCTAAAAGCCAGTAACCCGCATAGCGCTTATGCTTGTTATAAACTGGGTCTAGTACCACAATCGAGTCTAACTGAAGACTTCGAAAATCATTTTCAGTCAAGACACGTTTGTTTGGGCCTTGGACAATGGTCAGATCTTCCCTGGTTTCCTTGGCATATACGTGAGGGGCAATTAAGAATGATGCAACAAGGCCAAGTGAGATCAAATTTTTTAGTGACATATATAGATGTATCCAATATTTTTATTTTTCTTTATTTATAAAAAGTAAACCTTTAAAGTATAAACTACTAACGGGAAAATTCAAACGCTGGGCTTTCTTGGCCTCCTCCAAAGCTTTACCATAATTTGCCAAGCGAAAATAAATAATAGAGCAATAGTAATGAGTGGATGCACTTTGAGGTTCGATTCGGTTTACTACATTCATATCATCAAGCGCTTCCTTGTATCGGCCAAGATCATAAAATGCTTCGGCCCTGTTCCTGTAAGATACTAAATAGTCGGGTTTTAAATAAATGGCCAAGGTGAAATCCTGAACAGCTTCTGTATATCTCGTTGCCCTGAGCAAGGCATATCCCCTGTTATTATACAATGTAAAATCTTGCGGTTTAATGTGGATTGCTTTATTAAAATCATCTAAAGCCTGTAAATGATGGCCAGCTTCACTTTCAAGGATACCCCGGTGGGAATAAGCTATATCAACAGTCGGGAATTTCTTGATGACATCTGACCACAAAAGGATATTATCTTGCCATAATGCTGATTGTTGATAGGTGACTATGCCTAAAAAGACAAGATAGATGGCCAATAACACTCCCCCTGCTGTTTTGTAAAGAGACTGCCTTATTCCGCCATATAATCTTAAGATCGCCATGGATACTCCCCAAAAAAATCCCACATGAGGAAGATAGGTATAACGGTCATTAAAGAAAAAACTATAGTTCATGTTTATCAACGGCAATAAGATGGTGATAAAGAAGAATAGACAAGCAAAAATAAAAACTTTAGATTTTCTAAAATAATATAGGCCACCAGCGATCAGCGCCACAACCAGGATGGGTGATATCAAAACGATTGGCGGTAATAAGCCGATTTTATTTTTTTCAGGAAAGGGGTATAGCAAGGATAGATGGGTCGGGAATAAAGTCTTAAAAAGGACTGTGACCAAAGCAAAATTTGCTATACAGAATTTTTCAATTCCCGAATAATAACTATAGATGTTTTTGTCAAGGAGTGGTTTTAAGAGCAACACATTTATCAATAAAAAAGAAGATGCTATTAAAAAGAAAGGGATTTTTTCTTTGAAAGTTTGCCAGCATAACTTGCGCCCATAATAAAAATCGATGGCGCATAACAGTAAAGGGAGAGATACGGCCTGGGGTTTTGAGAGGATTGCACAGATGAATAAAAAAATAGAAAGCCAAAAATATTTGTTCTTTTGGAATTCCGCAGAGATCCACGATAGATAGCTTAACAACCCGCCCAGATAAAAAAATGAAAATAGAACGTCTTTTCTTTCGGTGATCCAGATGACTGATTCAACCCGTAACGGATGAAGACCAAAAAAAACCGCGGTCAAGTATGCTACCGCTATCGAACCTGAACTTAAATAGTAAGCGATTCGAAACACCAAAAGAACATTGAGAAGATGAAGCAGGATATTGTCTAAATGATAAATGAATGGATTAAGGCCAAAGTATTTATACTCAAGGCTATAAGTCAATAATATCATCGGTCGGTAATAGTTAGCGTTTTGGGGAAGATAAAATTGTTTTGAAAGGCCGGTCAAGCTAAATTCGCGTATTTGTGTATTGTCGGTGACGGCCGTATCATCATCCCAGTTAATAAACCCGGCCTGCAATCCTGGAGAAAAAACGAAAAACACTAAAATAAGCAATACGCAGACCAACCCAATATCACGCCAATTTAAATTTTTTATAGGGTAGGTCATATAATATTTAGAGAATTTATCAAAAATATTTATTGAGGCATGCCTAATGCATGTTTAAGGGCCTTCATTAAACCAGGGTTGGGTATGACCCCTATATCCTGGGCTTTCATTTCGTCGGCCCATGCCTTGGTATATTCCTTCATGGAATAATAACAGGCGCCGCGTTTGCGATAGGCATCTGCATATTTAGGAAAAATTTCAATGGCCTTGTTATAATCAGCTATGGCAAGGGTGTAGTTTTGTAGTTTCTTATAACTAATCCCGCGCTTAAGATATAATTTTGGATCATTTGGGTTTAATGCAATGGCCTTAGTATAATCCACAATAAGTTGGGAATAATTATTGGGTTCCTCATAACTTACTCCAATATTGGAATTTCGATGATTCATCGCATCGATTAAAACAGGGCTCACAATAACCCCCATTTGCTGTGCTTTATTAATATCAATCAAAGCATTGCTGAAATTATTCTCTATAAAATAAGCAATCCCGCGGCAATAATACAAAGTTTTATAAGTTGGGTCTTTTTCAATGGCTTGGGTGAACTCAATAACTGCTTGAGCATAATTATCTTGGAGCATATAACCATATCCACGGGAGAAATATACAATTGAGTTTTGGCGGGCCAAACTACGGTTAATTGCATTTATAAAATAAGAATTTACATTGAACCTTAACTCTCCTGCCTTATTCATATCGGCCAAAGCATTGTTATATTCATCCAGCCTAAAATAAACAATTCCGCGAAAATAATACGCGGCACTAAAAGTGGGGTCTGCTTCAATGGCGTGGGTGAGTAAGGCAATGGATTGAGCAAAATCTTGTTGATGAAAACATTGCATCCCAGGAGTGTAATATTGGTAAGCAATTTGCCTGGGGGATTCACTATTAATCGAAAGCGTAAAAAAAGCTTGTTCTGCTTTTTCATGATGCATATTTTCCCAAAATCTGTTGAAAACTCTTTCCTGGGACCTTCTAAACTCAATATCTTCGGACCTTTTAAAATCAGAAATCGTTCGATTAAAGTTTCTAAAAGAGCCATGACTATGGCCAAAACCGACATTGGCATAAACAGAAGGAACACCTAAAAATATCACACCGATTAATATCAGTAATTTTGACATAAATATTAAGCTTTGCTCCAGGGAATATTTCTGCTTTTAAGCACTATAAGGTTTCTTGTCCGGATATTTTTTTCAAATTCTCTAATAAATCAGGATTAACTGCAGCTCCTAATTCCTCTACTTTATGCACATCAGCCCAAGCTTTATCATATTCTTTTAACTGGTAATAGCTTAAAGCCCGGTTGTTATAAGCGTCTACGAAGCCAGGATTTATTTCAATAGCTTTGTTAAAGTCAAATAAGGCATGCGTCAGATCACCCTGAATACCGTATATAAAACCACGGTTGTTGTAGGCATTTGCATAGTGAGGGTCGATCCCAATGGCTTTATTATAATCTGACAGGGCTTGAGTGAAATTGCCTTGTTTAGCATTCATAGTACCACTGTTGTAGTACGTTTCTGCGTCACTCACAGATAGATGTATTTCATTGCGACTAATGATGGGGGCATTTTGGGCATTACGTTTTAAAAAAATCCTTACTTCTTCACTTTGAAAAACTAGTGCCCAATCATGGTCTGCCAGGCGATTAGCAATAAACTTGGCTGCCCAGCTGGAATGTTCAGGAGAACAAAAGATGGCATTAAAATGGTATTTTTGGTCTAATTGGTGCCAAAAGGCATCATTCCACTGCATTTGCACATACGTTTTATTAATAAAATCTTCAGGGAAAGCTGCCTCTCCCCTGTTATCGATAAATAATTGATGTTGAGGGCTTAAATGGAAAATTAAATATCCTCCTATCCCATAATTATTAAAGATAGCCCCACTTATTTTTTCCCGTTTAAAGAATTCACCAGCAACATTTGAACCAGGGATGATCCCCAGGGCATGCTTCTGGTTCAAATAGAGATTTCCCGAAGCGGAAACAATAATTCCTATGACCAATAATACTGTTTCAATATTTTTTTTGAATTTAGCCGTCTCTGCTTGTACTAACATGCTGTAAAAATAAGTTGATAAGAACATCCAAAAGTATCCGAAAAGTCCTATCATACGCATGACCTTTATAGCAGCAAATGATAAAATCAAAGTCATCGCTCCTATAAAAATAAATTTTTTGAAACCCTCGCGTTTAATCAAAAAGAACAATGCCGCATTCAACATCACTGATGCAGCTAAAAAGTATAGTAATACGGGTGTAAACGCCAGGATTTTTTCATTTAATACACACCATACTGATAAGCTCTCAATGATCGGGAATGCGGATGCCTTTCCCCATGCGTCAAACGGCAACCAAAATACGTTTATTCCAAAAGGATTTATTAAACACATTCCTGTTAGAAGAAAAAATAGCTTTTGCAATACATTGGCCTGCTGCTTTTCCTTTTTGATCTGCGCCTGCCACCAAAAAATGGCCGTTAAAATGGGCCCCAGCATAAAGAAAATATGGGTATTGACCCAAATAATCTGCAGAACAGACAGGCCTATGGTTAAATGATGGAGTTTTATTCTTTTTTGTTGGTAAGCATCCAGCATCCACCAATATAAACCACAAAAAAGGTAACTGATCCCCTCCGGGCGAATTTCATTCCGAAAGGCTATAAGAGGAAAACTCAATAAACCAAATGCACAGCTTGAAACAAATGAAGTATACCGCCTGCAGCAGCAGAAAAACGCATAAAAAGCAAGAAGCTCAAGAAGTAAATAAATTAAAGAAAGGCCTGTAAACCCAAAATAATGCCATACGGCATAACAAAAAACACCAAAGAGCCAATGGTAGTTGAAAAAAGGATACTCGGGATAGGTATATGAATAGTAGTTTTTATATAATACATTCCAGTCGCCATGCAAAATAAGCTCGCCATTTTTAATATGACGGCCAAGATCGGACCTGACCAAATCAATGGGAGCAGCTAAATGCCAACCTAACCAGAATAAAATTAGAATAATAATCGCAGGCTGTTTCAAATTCTTATTCCTTGAGAATCTTAAAAATTTGTAAAAAATTTAGTTAATTATACACTTCCTGAGCCAATTCATTGAATGATTTATCTGTAATGAGGTATAATTACTGCAATGCCTGAACAATTCATCAGTGAAAGTATTAAGCCCGTCACGGAAACCTGCGATACCAAAAGCATGTCCATTGGTGTTCCTGGTTTACCCAAAGAGTTTATCTGGCGGGGCGAAAAGGTCATTATAACCGGTAATGTACGTGCCTGGCGGACGACAGGCGCTTGTCGCCATGGGAGCGGTGAACAATATGCGCGTAAGCATTGGTTTGAAGTTAAAACTGCTCATCATGGCACGATGAAAATTTATTTTAATCGAAGCTCACCTGGCAGGACTAAAGAAATGGGATGGTGGATTTATACCATTAATGGTCCCGGGCCTGTAAAATGCGAGAAGTAAATTCTTTTTCATACAAAGACCGCATGGCGCGTAACTCTTTGTCTCCCAAAAAATGCCTGATTGCTGATTCAACAGCCTGTAGGCGGTTTTTTAAATAGACATACTGCGGATGTAAGGATTTTTCTTTGCCATCGGAAAACTTTAATTTTAATTCATCCCCTTGCTTAGTTTTGATATAAGTCTCAAATTCTTTAACCAGGTCATTATATTTTTTATGACCGCCAGTGGGAATCTTGCTGCCAGCGGTTTTTATGTGTTCCAATACATATTTATCTACCATCAATTGTGTGGTTTTACGTTCAATGCGCTCAAAACTTTCTTTGGTTGTTTTAAACAACCAAAGCAAATAACGGCGGGTGAGGTCTTTGTGGACTTGCGTCTGTGAGATTTTTTTAGTCATAGGGAGAAAACTGATTTGATATTGGGCTTTCTTTTTTTTCTTGAAGGCGTTTTTTTGCCCTATTTAAGCTGTTAAGAACGTCATCGATGGTCAATGGCTTAGACATAAACTCAACAGTATTTTTATCTAAACTTTCAGTAATCCATTCAACAGATGGAAGCCCTGTCATTATGATTAATTCAGTTCTTGGGGTCTGTTCATGGATTTTAAGCAAAAATTCAAGACCGTCCATCTTGGGCATTACAATATCACTAAAAATAACATCAACTGCATTTTTTTTGATTAACTCTAAACCTTCCAAACCGTTTGCCGCAACTAAAACAGAATGCCCTCTGCGCTTTAGAACACTCTCTAATCGTTCTCTGGTATCTTGATCATCATCTATGACGAGAATTTTTAATTCGTCTGGTTGCTCCATATCAGCCCCTCCCCCTACCATTTATAGTCATTGGAAATGGCCTGCTTCGAGATGAGCGGGCAGACCTATAAATGGGAGAAGCTTCATCTCTATTTTAAGTATACCCAATATAAAAGAGGATTGCAAGGTTGGGAGCTTAAAGCCGTTTCGGAAATCAGAATTTTCATCGGTTAAGTTTTTTTACCGTAGGCTTTTAAGACATCGCTGATACTATCGTAAAATGCGTCTTTTCCAAATAGTCCAGCGAGTTCGTACTTGTCTAGTTCAGCTTTGACAGGGCCAATGACATTGGCCCAGACCAGCCGAACACCACGGTCTTTTAGGATCCTGTGGATTTCGCGCAGGGTTTCCGCCGCTGTAAAGTCCACATCAGCAATGGCCGAAGCGTCAATGCACATCCAGGACAACGGAGGCCCTGATTTTTCGGTAAGGGCCATGATTTGATCAAAAAGTTGTTGGGCATTGGCATAGTAAATCGTATGGGCAAACCGGTATAGTAAAAGCCCAGGTTCTACTTGTTGGGGGGCTGTTACAGGCAAAAGCTGCCAAGCACCAGTGGCTTTGTCCATTGTCAGTACAACATTCTGCGAGCGATAACTGCGGCGTACATGCTCTATCAGGGAGAGGACCATGGCAATGACTATCCCCTGCTCGACGCCTACTAGTATGACCACAATGGCTGTTGTAAGCGCCACCCAAAATTCAGGTGGACGCTGTCGCCAGATTTTAAGCATTCCCTGGACATCCACTAATTTTAGCCCAATTATAAAAACTATCGTCGATAGGACGGCGTTGGGTATACCAGAAAGCGGGCCTGTAAAAAATACCAAAACCAAAAGGACGACCAGACTGGTGATGATTTGAGATAATTGGCTGCGGCCGCCGGCACTGTCAACCATCTCGGTTTTGGTAGGGCTTCCATTGACAACAAAGGTCCCGGATAACGCGGCGCCGGCATTGGCCAGTCCAAGCCCAATTAAATCGAGGTTTTCATTAAAAGGTTCATCATATCGAGCTGCATAAGCCCGCGATGTTGCAGCGCTTTGGGCCAGGATAACAACGAAAATAGAAAAAGCGGTGGGAAGCAATTGTTGAAGGAGCCCAAAAGACCAATGAATAGCGGGCAGACTAATAGAGGGAAGTCCTTGTGGGACTGGCCCCAAGGTCTCAACATGGTGGGCTTTAAAATTAAATATCAGGCCGGCAATGATGGCACCTACGACAGCAATAAATGCCCCTGGGATTTTTTTTGAAATTATTTTTGATCCTGCAATGATGACGATGACAATGCATGATATTACAGGGGAACCAAGCATTCCAGGGATCTGGCCAAAGGCGATTTGTATGCCAACACCTGTCAGAAATCCTATCAGTACGGTCCTTGATAAAAAATCCGCCATAAATCCAAGCCCAATAACACGCGCAAGGACCAAAAGACAAGCGGACATCAATGCCAAAACGCCTGTCAGAGCAACATACTCTTGGGATCCTGTGACGGCAAATTTAGCCAAGCTTGCTGCAAGAATGGCTGCAGTGGCCGAATCCGCTCCAACGACTAAATGCCGGGACGAACCGAAGATAGCAAACAAAATCATGGGAATAAGCAAGGTATATAAGCCAGTAATCACCGGGGTGCCGGCGATCTTGGTATAACCCATCACTTCAGGAATGGCAAGGGCCGCCAAGGTGATCCCTGCAATCACTTCAGCCGGTATTTCTGAGGTTTTGATGGGAAATATTCCCTGGAGTATCGGTAAACGTCTCATCATCTAAATGGCAGGCTCTTCTAAAAAGAAACAGACAAGTTCATAAACAACATATCAGTCCCATCTGTAATTTCTCCACCAATACCACGTGGGATATAACTGATTTGGACCTCAGTCAGGAATTTGCCGAAATCATAACCAAGGCCAAGATTTGCAAAAGGCATGACATTGAGTCTATAAGTCTTGTCATCCCAGTCATTGCCTTCAGTTAAGATGGCCAATAAATTGGCTTCCATAAATAATTTTTTATAGATGAATTTTCTGTATCTTCCCCCTGCACCAAGGTAGTAAAAAGGATAATTGGCGCAATTTTCGAAGAAACCTCCAGCCATTATTGCTGAAGGTCCTCCTGTATGGATATCCTTGCGGAAATCATACGCAAAGCCAATACCTGGATTGAATACCCATAATGCAGAGCTGTCAAGTTTCAATGGAGCTTCCCTGTCAGCCCCTGTTTTATCAAAATGATAAGAAAATCCAATAAGATCCACATCAATTTCATGGGCCATACACGGCTTTGAGATAAATCCAATTATAAAAATGATGGCCAGTATTAAAGTTTTTTTCAAATGATGGTCCATGCAACTGTTAATCTCTATATTTTTTATTTTTAAGTATATTGATGATGGCGGGGTTTACAGTGCCTCCTAATTGTTGTATTTTAATAACATCTTTCCAAGCCCTATCATTATCGCCTAATTTAAAGTAAGCACTCAAGCGGCTAATATGGAATTTTATATTACCAGGGTCTATCTCAATGGCCTTGCTGTAGTCAGCAATTGCTTGCAGGTATTTTTTCTTATAAAAATAGGCAATGCCGCGTACGTGATAGGCTGCAGCATAATCAGGGTCGATTTCAATGGCCTTATCAAGGTCCGAAATGGCTAATTTATACTTTCTTGTTTCAATGTAAACATAGCCCCTGTTGTAATAGGCGTTTGCAAAATCAGGTTTAGACTCAATAGCTTTAGTATAATTAAGGATGGCTTGGGCATATTTTTCTTGCTTGCCGCTTACATTACCTAAATGGACATACTCTTCGGCTGTTTGCGCGTAAAGGGATGTGCTATTTAAAAGTAATGAACTTACAAATAGCACCGAGATAAAATAATATTTCTTCATTGTTAAATTCCTTTGCCTAATTATTGGAGCTCAGCACTTCATTCAAGGCTATACGTGCATCAAAGACAAAACATTCACCTTCAAAATAACCGCGACCGACTTTTTTAAAGTAATTTAAGATCCCTCCATCCAGTTGATAGACCTCTTGAAAACCTTTTTTGACCATCAGCGGGGCTGCTTTTTCGCAGCGGATGCCGCCCGTACAGAAGGTAACAATAGGTGTGCTTCGCCATTCTGGGGGGGCTTTTTGAAGGTCACCTTCAAAGTCAGCAAAATGTTTAGTCCCCAAATGGAGGGAATTTTTGAAACGGCCAACTTGGTATTCAAAGTCGTTACGCGTATCCAGGAGTATCATTTTTTTGTTGCCTTTTATCCATTGATGAAATTCTTCAGGAGAAACGTAAGGGGCTGAATCTTGCGTTAAATCAATGGGTGTGTTTCCAGGTTTAGCAACGATAAATGGTTTGACCTTGACCAAGCTCCGTTTAAAAGGCATTTCTTTACTGTAGCTTATTTTTAATTTTGGATTTGTAATGTGGATGGTTTCAAAAAGAAATTGTAAGAATGTATCCAGTTTTTCTATGATGCCAGAAAGTGAAAAATTAATGCCTTCCGGGCTAAGCAGGATAGTCCCTTTGATTTTAAGTTCACCCATGCGACGGCGTAAAACATCCCGGGCATTTCCAAGATCAAAGGTTGGTTTGAAAAATGTGTAAAAAGTTATATTTTTAATGTTCAAAATACTCATATAAGTTTCTGTTGGAAACCTATTTTAGGGCAATTGAGGAGATAATGATTGATGGAATAAAACTGCCAATGGTTGGGTCCCTAGCTCACTTCCATCAACATTGATGTAAAAACAATACTCCCCCGGCTTAGTGAGCTTAAGCAAACTATTAATTATTAAATTAAAATATCCTTTTTTAGGGCTGACAGGTGGTTGAAAATTTGTCCTGACATCAGGCAGCACCCTTTGGCCGTCAATGTCCATAAAAATTAGCTCAACATGGTGTGCCCGTCCCATTTCAGTGACTTCTAGTTCAATGGTGGCTACAAGCGTCACTTGAAATGGCCGAAGCTGGGACACATCTCCATCAGGTGGAAGAGTAAGATTAAGGGTGCTGATTCCCCCACGCAATACCGAAAATGTATTGTCATGGTTGGCAGTTGCTGCATCACAAAGAAACATGTTCTTTAGTCTCATATTTTCTCACTTTCCAAGGTTTAGTGTAAGGTTAAGATACTGTATTTAGGAGTTTACTTCAAGGTAATTTTGAGAGGAACGTAATTTTTTATTGCTCTAAACGAAATTTGATAGGCACCGTCACTGTAGACTCAACAGGCAAGTCTCCCATGCGGCCTGGCTGGAATTTCCAGTGGCTGACAGCTTTAAAGGCTGCTTGGTCAAGTAACTGGAAGCCGGAGCTTTTGAGAATATCGATTTTAATGGGTAATCCCTGACTGTTTACATCAACCTTTAATAGGACAAGTCCTTCCTGCCGCATCTGCTTGGCGAGTTCGGGATATGGCGGTGGCGGATTTTGAATATAATCCGGTTTGGCCTCTATTTTAACATGGGCGTTAGTCGTTATTATTTGTTTTGGTATAATCAAATGTTTGGGTGCTACCAGCTGTTTTGGTTTCTCTGCCATTTTTTCAGCCTTATTAATAACAGGCTTGAGTTGTTCCTGAACTTTAATTACTTCCTTTGGCTCATCAATTAGATTGATATCAATTTCGTGGCTTGGGGCAATGGCGAATTGAGACGGCTTTATGAACATTTTTCCACTTAAAATAAAAAACAACACGTGGACTAATATTGCTATGGCCCAAGCTATGACGATGTCCTGTTTATTATCTTCTAAAGATATCATGTATTCGTAAAATTCTTCTGTCGTCATTCTGAGCCCTAAGGGCGAAGAATCTCTTAAGGAATTAATTCTATTGGGATCCTTCGCTACGCTCAGGATGACTAGTAGTTTGGATGGCCACCTTTGTAATCCCCGCGGCCCTTACTTTATCAAGAACAGTAATAGCTCCTTGAAAATAAGCGTGACCATCGCCATTAATAAAAACCTTTAAATCAGGGTCTTGCTTTTTTAGTTCTTGGAGCCGTTCAGATAAAGCATTCAGTTTTACCCTTTCTTGGTTAAGATACACTTCATTTGTCTGAGTGACTGTAATTGTGACAGCAGCTTTGTGATCCTGAGCAACACCTGTTGAGGCTGTTGGTAGATTAACATTTAATCCCTGATTTCTGACCATCGATAGGGAAATCATCACAAAAGTTGCCAGAAGAAAGAAAATAATATCAATTAAAGGGATTATTTCTATCCTTGGCCGCTTCCTGCTTACCGGAGATGGTATGATCATGATTTTTTCTCCAATTTAAGTAACAAGAGCTCCAAATGTGTTGCCGCCTGTTCAATTTCATGGCGAGCTTCTTCCAGGCGCGCGTTTAAATAATTAAAAGGTATTAAAGCAATGATAGCAATGGCCAAACCGCAGGCTGTTGCAATTAATGCCTGGGCGATCCCTCCGGTAATCACTGTTGGAGTATCTAATTCCCTGCTGCCTAATATACCAAAGGCGTGGATCATGCCTGTGACCGTACCTAATAGCCCCAGCAAAGGGGCCACGGTAATAGTGGTATCCAAAACAACCAGGCCACGGCTAAAGCGCTTTAGCTCAATACTGGCCGCCTGCATCAAGGCATTGGAAAAGGCATCTTCACGATGGGTTAAACCATAAACCAAGGTAGTCACCACATAGTCACGACAACCCTGGGCTTCCTTGATAGCTTTATCGATATTCCCATACTGTACATCATTAAGGATTGCTTTTACAATGTCTGGTCTGTAAGATATTTTAATACGCCATAAGAATAACAACCGCTCAATGACAACACTAAACGCTGTCAGCGAGGTGATAAGCAGAGGCCACATCACCGGGCCGCCTTTTAAAAATAAATTAAACATTAGATTCCTCCTGTCTAAAAATCATAGGTCACTCCGCCATAATACCCCCGGCGTGGACCAAAGGAAGGTGCCGCAACACCGACGCCGGTGCCATTTCTTAACTCATAGACTTCATCGAAAACATTGACCACATCAAAACGGACCTTGATGTCACTTTTATCATTGATTTTAAAAGTATGTTCAATACCCATATTAATAGGATTGTAGGAACCTACTCGTTTACCATTAGGTATTAGGGTAGTGCCATCAGCTGCGACGTCATCTTCGCGTAACCCGCTACCGAAAAGCAGGTCGGCATAAACCTTGGTATTATTTAACGCCGGACATGAAAGGCCATTAAGCTCATAGGCTAACCCGGCAGAGGCTGTAAGGCCCTGATCGTGGTCCAAATGGATCCAATGATCATTCACATAATCTAAATCATCCTGTTTAAAATGGAATTGTGCGGAACTCCATTGTTTGCCTAAAGCGCGGCCATAAGCGGCATTCGCGTAACCGGAAAAGCCCCCTTTTTTGTAATTGATTGTTAATTCAGTCCCATAAACTCTACCCTGTTTATAATTAAAAGGCGTAATAATAGGCGCTGCACCAAACTGTCCATCATCAAGTTGGTTTACAGCAGTTTTGTAATAACTGTCCAGCCCCATTTGTAATGCAGGTGAAAAATTATGAGTCACGCCTGCGTCATAATAATTCGCGCGTTCTGCCTTGGTGGGTGAATTTTCATCGACTGACGCGGCATTGGTTGTGTTATCAAAAATAGCAGGATTGGCGTTTTGTTCTAATTCCAACGGTGGTGGAGTAAAATAACGGGCATACCCTGCATGTACCTTGGTGGCATCATTGACCTCATAAACAGCATTGACGCGCGGGCTGAATTGATATTCATTCAGGTACCCGTAAGATTGGTCAAAACGGCCACCGAAATTGATGGTCAATGGATCAAAAACCTTCCATTCATCCTGCAGATAAAGACCGTACTGTTCTCCCTGCTTTTGATTATTAATATTGATTGATTCTTCAGCACCATTAACACCGCTGCCACTGTCTGGAAAAACCAAATTATTACTTTCGTTAATAGCATCACTGATCATAAAAATGGCACCCGCACGCAGGGTATGGTGTTCGTTTAATTCATAACTGCTGTCAAACTCAAGGCCATTGGTAAATATGCTGTCATTGAGTGTGCTGGCAACACCGTTATATTCAAGGTCACCGATAGTATCCGGCAAGTAATTGACTTCGCTAAAACGCGTAAAAGCAGAGAGCTGGTAATTCAGCTGGTCCTGAGATTTTTGATAAGCTGCAACGCCATAAAAATTTTGCTCTATCTGGCGGTCATTGACATTAGCGGAATTTTCAAACGGCAAAGGCAAGGGATTTCCGGCTGTGTCAGTAAACAGACTGCCGTTAGGGCTGTTGGGTATTTGAAAATCGCTATGTGAGGCGCTTAGCATAATATTAAGACGGCTGGTATCATCAATAATCTTGGAAACATAGGCGAACATCTTGCCCTGCTGGGTCTGATCATGAATAGCTGATGGACTATTCGTGGTATTTTCAATGCCCAGATTGTCTTCCAGATAGCTACCAGTGACAAAATAGTTAATCCCTCCTTTTGCAGAACCTCCGTAAGTAAAGCTGGGATTAACCTCACTGTGACTTCCTCCATATATGGAAACATTCCCACCATTGGTAAATGCACCGCTTTTTGTGTGAATGTCCACAATACCTGCCGTATGAAAACCGTATTGGGCGGGAAGAGATCCATCAATCAGGGAAACATTATCCACAAAGCGTGTATCAAGCTCTTCCCCAAAGCCAGTAAGTCCTTCGGGAAGCAAAACATCGTTAATTCTGTATTGCAAGTTAGCGTGTTCACCCCTCACGTGCAATTGCCCATCATTATCTTCGGCAACCCCGGGGGCCCTTAAGATGACTTGGTTAAACGAAGCATTGTTGCCCTGCGCTTGATCATCGATTTGATCACTATTGATATAATAATCTGTTGCCCCAAGGCTGGGTTGAATGCTGTTGCGGGCCTGGTCCAATTTCCCTATCACGTCCACTTCATTAAGTTGAGTTGATGATGTGCTGTCCGCGTAACTATTAATAGAGAATAAACATAATAAACAAGCCCAAAACCATGCCTTCATAAACTATCTCCTTGATTATAAATAGAAACTATTTCTATTTATTGGTTAAAAAAATTAAAACCTGATTTTTAATAACTGACTTAGACCGTTTCTAAATATCCTATTGTGACTTATTAAGTTATGACAGAACTGTCCCTATCTAATTTTATATATAAAAGGGACACTTCTGTTGTAAATCTATGATTCTCTAGATCTCCAGCAGAAACGGTCTAAGACCATTCTTTTTTGGTTATTTTAAATACTTCTGAAAGACTTCCACATTGTACTTGATCATTTTTAAATAGGTCTCACCTTCACTGCCTACAGGACCCAGCGCGTCGGTATATAACTCAGGTCCTATTTGGATACCTGCTTCCTGAGAAAGCGTTTGGGCTAATTTTGGGTTGGCCATGTTCTCTGAAAATATGGCGTGGACGCCATTTGATTTGACGGTATTCAATAAATCAACTGTTTCCTTGGCAGAAGGATCTGCTGCTTCTGTTGTAGCTGAAGGAATCACAGTACCGATAATTTTAAAGCCATACGCCCTTGCAAAATACCCTAAAGCATCATGGTTGGTGACTAATTTACGTTTATCAACAGGAATCGTGGCCACTCGCTCTTTGACCCAAGCATCAAGGTCTTTCAGTTTTTGGATATATGCTTGAGCATTAGCGTCATATAAACTTTTATTAGTAGGATCAATAGCATCAAATGCATTACGGACGTTTTGAGTATATAGGATAACATTGGTGACATCTTGCCAGGCATGGGGATCGGTCTCCAGGGGATTGTTTTCAAATACTCTTGGATTTACACCTTGAGACACGACGACGCGTTGAGCCCTTGAGCCACTGGCTTGGTATAATTTATCAAGCCAATGTTCCAAATGTAAACCATTCTCAAAAATGATATTTGCCTTAGCAATATTCACGGAGTCTGCCGGGATTGGTTCATATTCGTGTGCATCTCCATCTGGACCAACTAAGGTAACCAAATTGACAGAATCCCCTCCTACATTCTTAACCACATCCCCAATAATACTGATGGTAGCAATCACGTTAATCTTATCCGCGCGAGCTGGTGTCATTCCCATGCAAATAATAAACAGGCCACATAAGATGATCTTTCCAATATCTAAAAGTTTTGTATATTGACTCATTTTCCTACCTCCCTGGATTATATAAATAAAAATTTTTTCTACTTAGTTTTTAAAAAAATTATGCGCAACGCGGGCAAAGACCCTCAAACTGGATAAAATGTTTTAAAACTTTGTATCCGTTTGTATTTTTAATGGCCCCTAGCGTACAGCCCTCTACATCATCCACCTTGCCGCATTTAACACATACAATATGATGGTGGTGATGAAAGCCTTCATGGGCATTACACAAAGCGTAATACAGACGCCTGTCTTCCTTTTGGATTTTAACCAAGATGCCGCAATTGCTGAAGGTCTCTAAATTCCTGTAGATACTTGGAAATCCTAAGTGCTTAAAACTTTTTTTTAATTTCTCCCAAACTTGTTCCGGGGTCAAATGACGGCCTTCTTTAAGAAGCAACTCCAGGATTGCCAGGCGTTTAGGCGTTATCTTCAATTTTTGCGATTTTAATTTTTGAAGTAAGGGTGTAATCATAATAAAAATGGTTTCTATTTATATTCTAAAATAAAAAAAGTGTCAAGAGCTTTTTTTATCAAGAATTCCTATCAAAAATTACTCTGCCCGCTCTGACTCCATAAATGCCTGAATTCTTTTGTATACTTTTGGGCAAGTTCGTTGTCTGTGCTTACAAGCAAGTTTTCAGCATTCTTTTTGTCGGCGGTAATGGTCCAATTATAGGAACCAGTCAACACTTCTTGATCGTCAATTACAGCAAATTTATCGTGTAAAAGCCCTGGTCCCATGTGGAATTTAACATCAACCCCCTTATTGATCAGGTATCTGCTTTTTGAATATTGGTCCTTTATTTGGGCATTATCTAAAGTGATCCTGATTTTTACTTGCCGCTGCTTGGCTTCAAGCAATGCCCTGGCTATTTCCCTTGATGTAAAGGAATACATCGCTATATCAATTGACTTATGGGCTTTGTTTATTTCTGCGATGACAGCTTTTTGGCAGCCGCCATTGGGAGAGAAATAAACCGTTGTTTCAGCATATACCTGCGATGCCATGCTGATTAAAAAGAATAAAATCAGTCCCTTTAAAAGATTTTTCACAGACCTCCTTTAAATGGGGACGGAGCCCTATTTTTGCTTGTGAATTTGTTGAACAAAATAGGGCTCCGTCCCCTATTAAACGGCCTTCCATTATATCCCTGCTTTTTGAAGAAGCTTCTTAATGCATTTCAAAGACTCTTCATCTATTTTAGTAAAATAAACAGCAAAACCTTCTCCTGGTATTATTCTGGAAATACGGGCCAATCCTTGGATCAATACATTGACATCGCCCGATGTGCATTCAACGGTAATGCCAATTTCATCATTAACATTTAGATAGATGATATGTTTAATCCTGATAAAGGCGCTGTTTAAAGAAAGATCTTTAAGCTGTCCTTTGACGCTAATTTGTGATCCCACACTGATGGTCGCAGGCAGGTCTAAAGTGGCACGCGGCTGACCGCGTTGATCATTACTTCCCATTTGATTTACCATGTCACCTCTCCTAACTCTTTATTAATAGCGAACAGAAACCAAGCAGAGCCCATAACTTGGCGCTGTTTTGGGTGCGAAAATACGTTCTTTTGAATCAAGGAGTTTTAAAATACTTTCTGGTTGCATCCTCCCACTGCCAACAGCAATCAGCGCGCCTACAACGTTTCGCACCATTTTATATAAAAAACCATCAGAAGTAATTGAGATGTGGATCAAATCACTTTCTTTGACAATGTTCAAATTTTTTATAGTCCTTGTTGTGTCCTTGATCCTTGAACGGCTTGCAGCAGATTGGAACGCTTTGAAATCATGGGTCCCTTTGAGAATCTTCGCTGTTTTGCGCATCACCGATAAGTCTAGAGGATGAGGATAAAAATAAGCCCTGTCCCTCCATAATGCTGATGGGTAAGGACGGTTTAGTATAGTATAACGATAAGTTTTATTTTTAACATCTTTTTGCGCATGAAACTCTAAAGGGACTTCTGAAACCTTGATGACTGCCAAATCCCTGTCTAAAAAACAATTCAAGGCCTTATGAATCAATGATGGCCTCACATCGGTGTCAACTTTAAAATGGGCCACCTGTCCTATGGCATGCACACCGCTATCCGTACGGCCGGAGGCCTGACAGTGGATTTTTTTCTTAAATATCCTTTCCAGTTTTTCTTCAAGATGGCTTTGAATAGTGCGCAGGCCTTTTGATTGGGTCTGCCAGCCGGAAAAACTGGTCCCATCATATTCCAGGATTAATTTAAAATTTCGCAATATTCCCGAGCAACTGCGAGTGTCGGTCAATACGACCTGTTTCTTGGTCGTCAAATGTTTGCTACCGTGCGTAATCATCTTGAATACGGATGATATCTTCTTCCGAAAGATGTTTTCCACAAGCCACTTCTATAAAGACTAAACGGTCCTCTCCTGTATTTCCGATCCGGTGAATGGCGCCAAGCGGGATGTCAACCACCACACCAGGACTGACAGGGATTTCTTTGGATTCGACAATGGCCAATCCTTGGCCGGCCACAATGATCCATTTTTCAGACCTGTGTTGGTGTTTTTGTAAGCTCAAACGGCTTTTAGAATTGACTTCAACGCGTTTGACCCAAACTCCATCTTCTTGATAGAATTTTTGATACTTGCCCCAGGGGCGGATAGATTCTTCCATAAATTGACCTCAAACTCCTATTAAGAATATCAAAAATACCGGTAAAAAGAAAGTATCAGCTGGAAATAAAAAAATCTTTAATGGCTTTTTGAAGCACATCAATGTCCCTTGGTGTATGCATCGTAGAAATAAAGAAAGCTTCTAAATCTGCTGGTGGCCAGTAAATGCCACGGTGTAACAAATGATGGAACAATTTCTTGTACATTTTATCCGATGAAGCATTTTTAGCATCAACATAATTATAAACGGTTTGGGAACTAAATCGAATACTGATCATGCTTCCATAATTGACCAGATGGGCAGAAACATTGGCCGTTTTTAAAAGGACATTGGTCTTGGTGACAAATCTATCACAGATGGCATTCAGATTTTTATATGTCTCGGTGTTGAGGTTTTTTAAAGTCGTAAGACCCGCTTGCATAACGATAGGGTTGCCTGAAAATGTACCTGCCTGGTAAATTTCGCCTAAAGGTGCTAAATGCTTCATAATATCAGCCCTGCCGCCATAGGCCCCTACTGGAAAACCACCCCCAATGATTTTGCCAAGACAGGTGATGTCAGGGAAAATATCCAAATCAGCCTGGGCACAACCTAAATTGGTGCGAAAGCCGCTCATGACTTCATCAAAGATCATCACAATATTGTATTTTTTAGTCAGAGAACGAAGCGTTCTAATAAATTCTTTGTGTGGAAGAATGATACCCATATTACCAGGCACCGGCTCTAAAATAACACAGGCGATCTCTGCGTGATGGCGTTCGATGGTGTTGGTCAATGTTTGGATATCATTATACGGTAGGCTCAAGGTGTCTTGAATATGAGTGCTTGGGATCCCTTGGCTTGATGAGGCCGCCAGGAAAGCAACCCCTGATCCTGCCATTGCCAAAAGATCATCACTATGGCCATGATAGCAGCCATCAAATTTGATAATTTTATTGCGTTTGGTGAATCCTCGGGCTAGACGAATAGCGCTCATTGTTGCTTCTGTACCGGAATTGACAAAACGTACCATATCTATGGACGGCACATGTTTGACAATAAACTGGGCTATCTCGATTTCAGGTGAGGTCGTGGTACCATAACTGACGCCTTTTTTGACGGCATTTTGTACTGTTTTGACCACCGCTTGATGGGCATGGCCTAATATCAACGCCCCCCAAGAAAGGCAATAATCCGTGTAGGCCCGACCATCAAGGTCAAAAATTTTGCTTGCCTTGCCTTTTTTGATCAATAATGGATTTCCACCCACTGCTTTAAAAGCGCGGACCGGGCTGTTTACGCCGCCTACCATTACTTTTTGAGCAAGCTTATTATTTATCGAAGCCATTTGAGAGTATCCTGCGCATGGTAAGAGATAATGATATCTGCTCCGGCACGTTTGATAGAAGTTAGTGTTTCCAAGACAATGGATTTTTCATCGATCCAACCCTTTTGTGATGCAGCCTTGACCATACTATATTCTCCGGAGACATTAAAGGCAACGATGGGCACATTTAATTCCTGGCGAAGAGTAGAGACAATATCCAGGTAGGCCAACACTGGCTTGACCATGACCATGTCGGCACCCTCATCCACATCTCTCCTGGCTTCTTTAAGGGCTTCACGGCTGTTGGCTGGGTCCATCTGATAGGTTTTACGGTCTCCAAACCCTGGCGAGGAATGCGCGGCCTCACGAAAAGGGCCATAATACGCGGAAGCATATTTAACTGCATAAGACAAAATACCTACATCCTCAAAATGGTCTTTATTTAGCGCCTGCCTGATGGCTTCCACCCGAAAATCCATCATATCAGAAGGAGAAACGATATCAGCACCAGCTTGTGCATGTGCCAAAGCCGTCCTGCAGAGAACAGGCAAGGTCTTGTCATTATTAATTTTTTGACCTTCCACGATACCACAATGGCCATGACTCATATATGCGCATAAACACACATCCGTTACAATTAAAAATGGTGGGAAATGCTTCTTTAAGGCTTTGATGGCAACAATCACAGGATTGTTTGAAGCATAGGCATATTTACCGCTATTATCTTTGTGAGACGATACACCAAAGAAAACTCCTCCTCTGCCACCTAAACGGGTGTAAGCTTCGATTTCTTTAAGCAATAGATCAACAGAATAGCGGTATATACCAGGCATGGAAGCAATGGCTTCTTTCTTATTTTTGCCTTCAATAACAAAAAAAGGCTGAAGCAAATCGTACGCAGTCAAATTGGTTTCACGGACAAAATTTCTAATGGTAGGAGTTATTCTTAACCTACGATAACGATGTGGCATGATGATATCCTGCTTCCTGTAAAGTTTTTAAAGTCACCGGTCCTTTGGCCATGATAGCCCAAGTTTTCGGTATTCTACCATAATCTATCAGAAAATTATGTACTGTTGATGGGCTGGTAAAGATAATGCCATCAATGTTTACAGAAGGTAAATCCCGCTTGGAAGGTTTGGTGTTTTCGTAAATAGTTATTGTAGTAACCAAGGCCCCTGAAGCTATCAAGGCGTCTTTTAAAAAAGGATTGGGCAGGGATGAGCGGGGTAATAAAATACGTTTGCCCTTTAAATCTATTTGTTGGCTCATACACCTAAATAATCCTTCTGCTGTTTCATCCTTGGAAATAATGGCTGTTTGAACACAGTATCCTTCCAAAGCCTTTTGAGTCTGGCGTCCAATCACGGCAAAGGATTTTTTTTGGGCCATCTCGTTACAAGAAACGTCAAGATGATGGGATGCCAAGGCAATTGCTTTAAAAAAATATTCTCCTGCGTACCAACTTGTAAATACGATGATGTCTGCAGATTCGAAAGCTTTCAGTAAATCTTTTTGTTGGTCTTCGCTTAGGATTGCTGGATTAATATTAATCATGGGCCAAGATACGATGTTACCCAAATGTTGATATAAGCTTGGATGTGTGCCGCAATGCAGAAAGGTTTTTTTCTTTGTTTGTTTGTAAAATTCAACAGTTTTTCCAGCTACGATCAGTGCTGGAGGTTTTAAATTTTGGGCTTTTGCCAAGCCTTCAATTGTCAAAAGAGTGCCTTTGACTATCTCTTCTTGTGGTTTGGTGCCATTAGTAATGACCATGATGGGTGTTTCTTGGCTCCAGCCATGTTTTTGAAGCGACTCAACGATAAAGCTTATTTTAGTCAAGCCCATCAAAAAAACTAGGGTGTCTGCTTGAGGGATGGTTATTGATTTAGGATGACCTTTATCTTCGTCTTCCTCATGTCCGCTTAAGAAGGCAACGGATGAAGATATACCTCTGGCTGTCAAAGGGATCCCCAAAGAAGAAGGAATACCTGTTGCTGAACTGATGCCAGGAATGATTTCTACTTCAACGTGATAAGAACGTAGGTATTGGATTTCGTCAGCTCCGCGGCCAAATATCAAGGGATCTCCTCCTTTGAGACGAACAACTTTTTTGCTGGCAATGGCTTTTTCTTTAAGCATCCGTGAGAGATCTTCCTGTGGAAGTGAATGTTCACCTTTGCGTTTGCCTACGTAAATATGCTCAGCTTGAGGAGCATGTTTTAAAAGACCAGTATCCAGTAAATAGTCATAAAATACACAATTTGCGTTTTGAAGAGCTTTGATTCCTTTAAGGGTCATTAATTCAGGATCACCAGGGCCAGCCCCCACCAGGGTGACCTTGCCATATTTCCGACGGACATCGATGACGTTGAATATGTTTTCTAATTCAAGTTCACCATGGCGGCCTACTACTGCGAGTTGGCCCTGCAAAGGCATTCCTTCCCAGGGAAAGATATCCTTGATTTCCGTTTCCAGCCCCAATCGCTTAAGGGCACAGGCAGCCACTACAATACCGTCAATTTTGGATTCTTTGACTAATTGCAGGCGTTCGTCAATGCTCCCACGGATATTGACGATAGTGATGTCAGGTCGCATTTGAAGGATTTGTTTTTGACGCAAGACACTGCTAGTACCGACCTTGGCGCCAGAAGGCAAGTCTTGCCAGCGGGTATGGCTTACCCAGGCATCTTTATCATCTAAACATTTTGTTAAGGCAAAAATTTTTAGACCTTCATGTAAATCTTGGGGCAGGTCTTTGGCGCTATGAATGGCTATATCTACCCTGCCTTCCAGCAAGGCGTGATCAATAGTGTCAGTAAAAAAATTATCCGGGCTTTCTGTCAAAGGGGTTGTTTTGTCTTTATCACCGGCAGATTCAAATTTTATAATATTGGCGTTAAGCACCCTGCCCTGGGATTTTAGTTCAGAGAGGATTTCATCAACCTGGGCCAAAGCCAGCCGGCTTGAACGGGAAGCTATTTTAATGGGGTAATTCATAGGGTATTCCATTTTTTAAAAAATATTATACAAGAATGAGAATCCTTAACCAAAGAATAAATATTTTAACGCCATGTGAGGGTTTTAAGAAGTTTGTTCCATTCCTAGGAATTTAGGGAGGTTTTTAAGCGGCTGGATCGTAATGCTACCAATTGTAAAGCCAGGGGCGTTTTGCAGTTGGGCAAGTTGGGCTGGATTTAGATGGAATTTGATCTCTATCCCACCCTTTTGAGCTTGTAGAACATTGTTAACAGGAGTTAGATCGATACCACCTGTATTTGTTCGTGTTTTGACCAATTGGGCGCTGTCATTTTCTGTTCCTCCATCATCTGCCCAACGATGCCTGTCTAATAGATCCTGCCAAGCCTCCTCTTGCTGTTTAAGTTCTTCTTCCCGGTTTTTCCATGATAACCCCTGGTTTAGATTCCTCTGTTCTTGAGCAACCTCTCTTAAATCTTCTTGATCTGGCCCGGCTTTGGTGTTAGTTGGACCCCTTTCGTAGATGTCAAAATCAAAAAGGGAATCATAAGGATAATAAATTTTTACAGGAGAATCGAATCGAATTACGTAATCAGGTATATTATCGAGATCTGTCATTGCCAATCCTTTAGATCGGGCATCAAGAAAAGTTTTCAATCCCTCTGCCATTGGGTCCGACAAATCTAGCAAATCTGGCAAATCCATAGGGGTAAATAAAAGCCCTAGTGTTGTTAATTGTAAAAATTTTCTTCTTGTAATACCTTTCTCCTTGTCTTTTTTATCATCTTTTTTACTCATCGCATGATCTTCCTGCCCGCTTACGCTGATCCTTATTTTTTGGGTAATCATGGCTTTACTTGCAAAGGCATCCACGCGTTTATTCAATTCGTTTACCAGATTTTTTAACCCTTTAACTTTATTTCCTTCTAAATCACTATAGTAAATAAACATGTCAATTATCGTTTCGTGGACAGTTTTGTAGCTATCCTCTTTTTTCAAAAACTTTGTCTTCCAGCGGTATCGAACTATTTCTGCAGACAAAACCTCCCCTAACGACACCGATTGTTCATCACCTAACAAGGATAATTCTGGATCATTTACGGCCGCAGACATTAATCTTGGAAATTTTTCATCCATATGATTTAATAAATCCTGTATATATTGTTCTAATTTCTCCTGAATTATTTGTTTAGCTGCTTTTCTGCGTTCAATGGCTTGAGGACGTACTCTATTTGGTCTATCCTTCTGGTCATGCTCTATATACCAAATCGGATAACGATGTATCTGAATTAACATAATTAGTAATGCCATGCGTTTATTACGGAAAGCCCTTTTTCTAGTATTTTCATCTGACCAGGTAATTCTTTTATCTGAGAATTGCGGGATTCCATAATCTAAAGAAATGCCTGGGTTCGCCAAATGTTCCAATAAAAAATCAGCAGGCATTATGATGGGATCAAGGGCTTTCAGTTTATCTCTAATCCGGATTTCATCGAAACTATTTATTTCAGCAACCCTTCTTCTTTTTTCAAAATCATTATCAAATAAAGCATACATTAAGAATTCCTGATAACTTGTTGAATGTAAATTTGGATCCATCCTACCTTTGAGGAATTGTAATGGAACCATACTCCATCTTTTTTCATCATCCGCATCGTTCCACGAGGTAATAAGCTTTTGTGTTTCCATATCTATTTGTCTTTTACTGCCCCCTTGCATTGCCAGATCATTTTGTGGTACCGTTTTATAATGGACTTGGTCCATTTGTCCAGAAACCAATGCAAAATCTCCGCTTAATTGAGTAAAACTGACCTTTTTGGTAACGATTAAGGCCAGATCTAATTCTGTACAATCTTCCCCGCCTGCAAAGTATTTCCTGGGAATGATATTTTGTGTTGTTGGGTAGACATCTTCTTTAATATAATTAAAAACACCTTTTTTAAATGCCTTTATATATCTTTGATAAATCCTCTCTTTTTCTTTAGGGTCATCAATGTTAACGCCAGCTACTTTGTTTTTATCTTCATAAACCTGCGCTAAAATATTATTTTTGATTTTCTTTTTGTACCACGTTGCCAAGATGAGACTGTTATAGACCTGGCGTAATGGGGCGAAGTTTTTACCTTCGTTGACTTCCTTGGTCAATTCTGGGATGACGATTTCGCGGACGATTTGGCTGCCTAGGGCGTTGATGTTTTCGCTTGTCGAACCGCTGTTTACCTGGGGTGCTTTCACATTCAACGGTTCACTTGTTTGGCAACTTGCTTGGGGACACGTAGCCTTCGGCAACATGTCCCCAGGTTGGCGTTGGTGTTTGACTAAAGATAAATAATCCTGTTCAAGCATGACTCTTAATTTTGCTTCCACCACATAGGCTGTCCCTGCTTTGGCATTTTCATAAACCACGGCCTTATCAGGGATGATCCATACTTTGTTAAAAGTGTTAACTGGAATATTGGTAGTGCCAAATTTATTTTGAGCTTCTTCATATATTTTTTTCCAGAATTTCTTTCCTATTTCATCCTCAGGATAAATTAAACTGGCGGTGATTTGCTTAAGTATATAATCTTCTGCCAGCAAGTCACGGCCCATTGCGGTTAGGCCAAAGGATTCTGGGATGATACGGTTTTTTTCGTAGGGTGAAAGATTGACCCATAGGTCTTTCTCAGGGATTGTTAGGCTAGCTAGGAAGTATTTGATTAGTTTGGTGGTTTCTTGCTTTAGGTCCCCCTCCCTTGCCCTCCCCACAAGGGGGAGGGAATCATTCCCTTTATCCAAAATAAAATCGAATCGGAATGGATTGTCAGGATGGATTTTTATACCTTTTAAGATCGGAGGATCAAATTTTGGGCTTAGCCGCACCATAACACCAGGTTCGGGCAAAAGAACTCCCGGTCGACTGGCAAGCAACAGAAGGTCTTCCTGGGCTTGAACAATGGGCACAGGTCCAAGCGTATTAACTAAAAAGGATATTAGTATTA